>Ga0105053_10000381_pt1 | contig 66907 bp, 57 predicted proteins | sample BON01_FD_78093 | JGI IMG/M metagenome (GOLD analysis project Ga0105053, IMG submission 78093) | Freshwater microbial communities from Lake Bonney liftoff mats and glacier meltwater in Antarctica - BON-01 | ecosystem: Environmental > Aquatic > Freshwater > Ice > Glacier meltwater | place: Lake...
GAAAGGAGAATAAAAAGTTAGCAAATAGATGAAAGGTTCCTTCCAAGGATTTTTGGAAGGATGGAATACCTATGCTCATATTACAGTTTATTCCATTAATTTATTTTTAAGCTGAATTCCTGGCAAGTATTGTCATTGGGGATATTATAAGAATTGTAACTTCAATTATGGGAAACCTGGCTTTACTGCCACCCTCCACCAAGTGCCCTGTGTAGCGTTACGATACTTTGTAACTGCTGTATTTTTAATTCAATATAGTCGATTTCTGAGGCAAGTGAATTCGATTGGCTATTGAGCATGTCCAGGTAATCTGCATAGCCGACTTTGACCATGGTATTGGCATTGTCCACGGATCTTCTTTGCAAAAGTACCTCGTCAGTTTTCATGGTTATCTCATCTCTTAAAGTTTGGTATTCATTGACCTCAGAAAGTGATTGTCTTTGAATATTTTCAGGATAGGTACCCAAAAGGTAGGATAGATTTAACTCTGCCAGTCTTAGTTCTCTTCGTTTTCTAACAAGAACACCCTTTGAATTCAACATCAAAGCTTCAAATTGGTCAATTGACAACTGACTTTCTTTCCCATCTGGGTATCCTGGTAAGTAGTAGGAGGGGCTTTTATGTACTCCAGAGAGGCTTTTTGTACCTTACAACCTGTAAGAGTGCTGATCATCAAGGTGATAAAAACGATATATTGGTATGAATTTTTGTTCATGATTTTGTTCAGTTTTAGATCCGATAACAGGAATATTTTCCTACTATCGGCTCTTCCTTAGGATGTTTTAAGATCAGTAGAGTTGATCGCCTTTTCGGTGATAGGGGTTACTTCGGGCTTCTTGTTAAGGTAAACCGAAAGCGTCTCAAATGCCACGTACAAGCCAGGGATTAAAATAATCTCTACAAAAGCACCAATAAACATACCGCCAGCTGCTGCTGTACCAATGGTTCGGTTACCAATTGCACCAGCTCCACTGGCAAAAGCAAGTAGAATAAGACCACTAATAAATGCAAATGAGGTCATCAAAATCGGGCGCAATATTTCTACAGCAGCGTGAATTCCGGATCAAAATAGAGATCACCGCCGAAAGGATAGGCCTTTTTATAAATAAATCAAACTTACGTAAGTATTTTTAACCTTTAAAGGGTTAGGTCCAAGGATTTGTAAATTTCATCTTCCCCAACTGGGTTTGTTTTAACGGACACGTTATCTTTCAATAATTGAATACCTTCTAAAACCACTTTGTCATTGGGTTTGAAATCCTGAGCTATATAAAATAACCAATGCCTTCCCACTGGTCGAAAACTACGGACGGTTACTTTATTTTCACTATCTACCAGGTATACATAGTTATATTCCTGAATCTCGAATGTAGATTTTGAGGGATAAGAAAAACGTCATTCAGCATGCTCTTCATTTGCACTTTACCACTAGCTCCGTGTTTGATCAATTGATCAGGATTGGGGAACCTTACCCTTAGTGCAATAGATCCTGTTTCTTGTTCAAAATCAGCTTCTATGGTTTCTAGTTTTGCTTTGTAAGGATATACCACGCCATCTGAAATGATAAGTGAAATTTCTTCTTATTCTTTTGGGGATATTTAATAAAGCTAATACCAGGATTTTAAAATAATTTGCCTTAAATAAAAAGAGGGTGATAAAACGTTTTTTTGCGGTGAATAATTGGAAAATGCTCTGGTTAAAGAAGTAGGAAAGTCTAAATAATCATAATCTAGTAATCCAATTTGAAACTCTGGAGATAGGAAATTATACATGGCTTTTTTGCATTCTGCAATAGAAAGAAAAAGTAAAAAGATAGCCAGTAAATTGGTTAAAACTATTCTGATTAAAAATATCCTTATGTTATACTTCCCAATTTACTCAGCACACAATTAGAGAAAAAATATCAGAAAGGCTGACCGTTTACAAAAGCAAATACCATCTTAATAAAAAAATAGGGAAGTATTTAGGTTTTTTATGACCTGAATTCCCAGTAAAAAATAGACGAGGTTTTGGTCATAAAAATTTAAGAGAGAGGTGGTTTGGTAGTTCTTCAAGATAGAGGTTTGTTCCTATATTTTTTTTAGGATAGGGCCATTAAAAGCTTTTAAAAAAGGGAAGGATAAGGGGTGTAAATTGTTTTAAAAACAATGAAAATAACTTAATTTCCTTGTCCTATATAATTCAAAATGAGCGTAAAATTAATGAATAAAAGAGAATAGATGTGTGGTGGAATAAATATTTCGTTTTTGGATAAAAAATACTAATAAATATTTTGTAGCTACGCGACTTAATAATATATTACTTAATGAAAATTTTATTCTTTTAAAATAATTTATAGTTGGGACTTATGAAAAACATTAAACGAATACCTGAAAAGTTTCATTTTTATCAATTTACAAAAATGGTAATCCTTATTTTAGGCCTTTTGGTAGCCTTAACATCTTGCAAAATGAGCGATGATGGCGACGACGACGATGGTAAAATAGGAGAATTTATGATTTCTTTTAATGCCAATGGAACTTTGCAAGAGTTCACATCAGATCATTTCCCACAAGGAAGTATTTATGACAATGGTACCCAATATACAGCAGGATTTTCAGCAGTTCGTTCTGCTAGTTCGGTTGGTATTCAGGTTTTGGACAATAAAACAGTTACAGCTAAGAGTTATACTGGCTATTCATTAACGCAAGCGACACAACAATCTTCCGCTTATGTTATAGGAGCTGTAGTCAGTTATAGTGAAGGCCAAACTGGCTATTCATCTTTAGTAGGTCTGGATTCGAATGTTACGGTTGTAATTAGTGAAATTACAACCACTTCAATACGTGGAACATTTAGCGGAACACTTAAATCTAGTGGAGAACAAGATTTGGTTGTTACTAATGGGAAATTTTATGTACCCCGTGTTGAAATAGGTGCGTAAAAGGCTTTTAATCAAAATTTATCAGTTTTAAAACAAAATAGTTTTTTTTATTGGGTTTTTTCTAAAAGGACAATACTGTATTCCAGCTATTTTGAATAGGGTTCGGCTAAAATTAGTTATTTCTTTGCTGTGTTCTTGTGGTTACACTACTTCCTAAGAAGAATCAGGAAATACTGTGCATAAACCAACTTAAAGGCTGAATTAGCGCTTAACTTCCTAGCCATATATAGATCAAAATTGTAACGATGCACAAGCCTAGAGAAACTGGTTTAGCATATCGCCAAGGTTTCATTTCCAACACGGGAGGTCTCCTAACGAATGTGTTTGGTTTGCCAGGAAAGTAATGACTGACGGCAAACATTACCAAAAGGTTGATCACAAATTCAATGGCCCAAATATGAATAAAGTGTATCCCTGAATCAAAAATAAAGGAAGTCAACAAGTAAAATGAAAGTCCAGTGACTAGACCTACCTTGGCACCATTGGCAGTTATCTTTGGGATGAAAAATCCGGCAATCAGTATAGAGGCTATAGGGATAAAAAAGATGCCATTTAATTGCTGCATCAACTGGTACAATCCTTCGGGGGCATTCCCAACAAGAGGTGCTATCAAAATTGCAAATACCGCCAGCACCAGTGAGCTTAAACGACCCACCCTAACAAGCTTTTTATCGCTGGAATTAGTGTCAATTAGCTTTTTATAGATGTCTAAGCTAAATATTGTAGCAGCAGAGTTTAAAACACTATTGAAGGTACTCAATATGGCCCCTAGAACTACTGCTGCAAAAAAGCCCAGCAATCCCAAAGGCATTACACGCATCAATAATACCGGGTAAATATAATCCTGGTTGTCATAATACAAGTCACCATAATAATAGTAAGCGATTATCCCTGGTACCACGATAATTAATGGAATGAAAATCTTCATCACTCCTGTAAACAACAACCCTTTTTGGGCCTCTGCCATGTTTTTGGCTCCAAATGCCCTTTGTATAATGGTCTGGTTCATTCCCCAGAAATACAATTGGTTGATCATCAGTCCAGTGAAAATAGTACTAAATGGTAAAACCGAATCCGCTTTACCTATCACATTGAATTTTTCAGGGACATAGTCATACACTTTTGTTATCCCATCTAAAACATTTCCATCACCAATGTCCCAGAGCGCAAGTACAGGTACCATTAGGCCGCCTATAAGCAAACCTACAGCGTTTATGGAATCGGATAGTGCTACTGCTTTTAAGCCTCCAAATATAGCGTAGATGGATCCAATTACACCTATGGTTACTACTGTAATCCAAATGCCTTCAGATCTACTAACATTTAATACCTCGGAGACATTGAAGATACTTTCTAGATTAATGGCTCCAGTATAAAGCACTATTGGAAGTAAAGTGACAACAAAAGAAACCATCAATAAAAAGGCTACAATTGTTTTTGTGGTACTGTCATACCTTTGTTCTAGGTATTGGGGGATGGTCGTCAATCCCATCTTGAGGTAAATGGGTAAAAAGTAAAGGGCGGCTATGACCAAAGCGATAGCACTGGTCACCTCCCAGGCTATAATGATCATTCCATTCTTATAAGCAGACCCATTTAGCCCTATAAGGTGTTCAGTAGAAATATTTGTAAGAATCATTGACCCTGCAATTACCCCTCCTGTCAACGATCTTCCTCCTAGGAAATAGCCATCTCTGGAGCTGATGTCATCCTTTCGTAACTTGTACCAGGAAAAAAAGGCAACAAATAATGTGAATCCTACGAAGGTTATAGCAGTGAGCATAATATAAAATTAAATTGCTGCCCAGCTTTTGATGGGCAGCAATCAAGGTTTGGGTCTAATTATTAATAGCAATTAAAATTTCAAGGTTGCAGGAAGATACTTGGCAACCAGGTCTTCATAATAGGGTCTCAGTGCTTTGGCATCTGGTGGAACAGGCACCTTGGAATACAAGTCATAAGGATTGAATTTGTCTACCCATTTAAACATTTCTCGGTCATGATCGCTCATCAGATGGTCGTAGGCATTTTCCCTATGCTGTGAATAAAAAGAATGGTACCGGATCATGTACAAGGCAGGTTCTGGGAGGTAATCTTTTACGATTTGGTAAAGGTATTCATCATGACCCCAAGACATTTTAACATTATCAAGGCCAGTATTTCCCTTATAGATACCATATTTTGTATTGTAACGCTCGTCCTTGCTATCAGGGTTTGCATCAAAATATTCTGGATATACTATCTTGTCAGAATGTTTGCAGCCTACAGGGAAGGTGTCTCCAACCACCGCCCATTGAGGTTCGTCAAACAAGCACAATACCTTGCCTAAATCATGTATAAAACCAGTAAGTACAAACCAATCAGGATGTCCATCTGCCCTTATGGCTTCTGAGGTTTGAAGCAGGTGTTGGAGTTGATCAAGACTTGTGTCAGGATCAGAATCATCCACAAGAGTATTGAGGTAATTAATAGCCTCCCAAAAAGGCATCTCCTTTTTGTCAAATTTGAGAAACGCTGATTGTTTTTGAGTAACAAAATCAACGGTCTGGTATTGATGATTGAGACGATAAAATTCCTTGACTGTTGCTACGCGTTCAGAGTCATGGTAATTGCGGTAATCAGTTTTGCTTTTAGCCTCTTCGGACTTTGGCTTGGGATACCTTACTTTCAAATCAGCCTCCCAATCTTCAATATTGTCCAGTGGGGCATTTTCTTTATCTGTCAATTCCTGTCGCATGAATTAAAGGTTTATTATCAGTACGTTAAAGTTAGAAAAACAAATCAATGTTTGATCCAAAATTATAATTTCACTTTAAATTTAACAAAAAACTAGCTTCTATGGTTTATTCGTAGATTAATTTTTTCATTGACAATAAACCATAATAACCAAATTATCTACCGTCGAACCATTCCTCATTAATTCTTCAAGTTCGGGATCAGCTAACCTTCAAAGCTTCCTTAATCATCTTGAGTGCCTGGGCATTGACTTCACTGTCACTTTTGATCTCAAGGAGCTTTGGACTAACGGATGTTTGGAAAAACGATTTCAGTGCCAATTGCAGTTCTTCCATGGTTTGTACCATTTGGTACTGGAACCCAAATTCGCTCGCCAGATTATCGCCACTTAATTTTTGGTGGGTTTCAAAATATTCGGCCATTTCAGGCAATGCTGCTGGCCCATCTATCAATCTAAAGATGCCTCCGCCATGATTGTTAAATAAGACCACCCATAAGTTTGGCAAATTATACTGATGCCAGAAAGCATTTCTGTCGTAAAAGAAAGCCATGTCACCGGTGAGTAACACTACTGGATCCTTCGTCGTAAAGGTACAACCTACTGCCGTACTATTAGACCCGTCAATTCCGCTGGTACCCCTATTGCATATTATTTCCAGATCATCTCCCTTAAGCCCCAAAAAGTTTACATTCCTTATGGCCATACTGTTGGCAATGTGTATTTTTCCGTAGGAGGGAAGAGCGTGTAATACTTTTTCCAAGGCTTTCAACTCCCCAAAGGGCGCATTTTCAAGAACCGTGGGTAAATTGTTTTTTATGGCGGTGTTTTTATTCAGCCATTCATTTTCAAAATCTGAGTCCACCTGCTGTGATTCCTTTTGAAAGAAATCCAAAAAAGAGGCTGGGCTCAGCCGAATAATTTGGCTAAGATGCTGAAAAGGATCTGGAACCTGCCCTTGAGGCTGAATGTGCCAATGCACTATTTCGTGCTCCCTTAAAAAAAGTTTTAAAGCTTTTGATAGGATAGATTTACCAAAGCTGATCATCAGATCTGGCACCATTTCACTGGTCTGATTAGCTAAAAAGAAGTCATGATGTTCAATCGTATTTTCCTGAGACATATTACTGATTACATCTGTAACTACCACCGCCTGATGGTTTTCAGCAATTGTTTTCAGCAATTGTTTGATTTTCTTATCAGGCCGCTGTTGACCCACTAGGAGCAATACTTTTTTGTACTTATTTAGTTGTGTTTTAATCTGAACGGCACTTTCCTCTTTTAATTTGGTGGCTGTTTGGTGAAGGTCTAGAGCCGGCTCAAGGTCTGTGACTTCAAAAGGATACCTATCTTCATGGGTAGGATAAAATGGCTCCCTCAGCGGAATGTTGATGTGTACGGGGCCCATAGGCGTTTCATTTGATTTGATTATGGCTTCCTTTGCTATTCTTTTAGCATGCCATAGTTTATCGGGATGGGAAACCTCATCCGGAAAGGCAAAGCTTGTCTTGATATAAGCACTGTATAGATTTTCCTGGCGAATGGTTTGACCATCCCATTGTTCAATCCATTCGGTAGGTCTGTCTGCTGTTAATACCAATAAAGGGATTTGCTGGTAATAGGCTTCTGCAATAGCCGGTCCATAATTCAATGCTGCTGAACCACTGGTGCAAATGAGCACTACCGGCTTGTTGCGTTGCTGGGCTATACCCATGGCTATAAATGCGGCAGACCTTTCATCAGGAATTACCCTGCAATGGATGTCAGGGTGGCGGATAAAGGCAAGGGAAATAGGCGCACAGCGCGATCCTGGAGAAAGTATGGCTTCAGTGATGCCACTATTGGCACAGATAGAGGCAAGGTAGGTGAGTTGGGGAAGTATCAAAATTACTTTTCGGGTTGAATAAACTGTCCAATAATATTACATTTCATTTCAGTCTCTTCCCATTCTTTTTCCGGTACTGAGTCTTCAGTAACACCTGCACCGGCAAATAGCAAGGTTTCTTTATTGTCTAATTTGGCGCAACGGAGATTAACATATAATGATGTTTCCTCATTCATGTTTACAGGGCCAATGAAGCCTGAGAAATAGGCTCTATCAAAAATTTCCTCTGATTGTAGAAATTTCATTGCGTTTTCTTTGGGCATGCCACAAATGGCCGAAGTAGGGTGCAAAAGTTCCAGCATCACACTGCCTAGCTGAGGGAAGTTTGTGTTTTTCATGTCCACAAAAAATTCAGATTTAAGGTGTAGAAGACCTCCTGCCATAGTGGTTTTTGGGCCTATCTCGCGGTACTCCCTAAGTCGGATTTTTTTGAAGCAGTCCACAATGTAACGGCTTACCAATGCCTGCTCTTCTATTTCTTTTTGTGTCCAAGCCGCATTTTTAAGCGGGTATTCCCCTTTTGCTTTTTGCGTTCCAGCCAAAGCCATGGTAAAAAATTTATCGCCTTTGGTTTTAATCAGTGTTTCGGGACTTGCTCCGATCCAAAGTCCTGTTTTCTCACTATAAAAGCAATTGATAAAGGCATTTGGGTAAGCTTCGCAGAGCGATAGAAATACTGAAGCAAGGTCAAAATGCTTGGGCAATTCAACACGTTTTACCTTTGCTGGGACTACTTTAAATAATTCCCCGGAATTAATTGCTTCAATGGCTTTATTAACGGTTCCGATAAAGTTCGACTTCGTTGTAGTAACAGTAGCTTTGCTCTGCAAATTGGTGATAAAATTTCTGATTTCAACTGCTAGTTCCGCTACCTTTCCCTCCCCTATATCAGGTAGATCCCCAACGCGTGATTCATCAGCTGCATCATCATTGAGGTTGAAGGAAAAGTAGCTGGTAGCTCTAATGTAAAGCGGCGGGTGTAATTGGGAGCTTATAAAGGGGTGAATCATAAATCCCGGAGGAAGACGATCTAAGTCCTTCAGCTGACCAATGTATCCCTCATGGTCTTTATCAGTAATGGTTTCTACCTTCGACGAACATGGATTTCGCCAAATGGCTATCGCTGCATTATTTCTAAAAGCATTGACAAAAAGAGAGGAGATCACAAGCTCTTTGGAGGCATTTAACAATGTTTTGGTGGCTTCCATAGTTTTTACTTTTGTAAAATAGCCACAGTTAATCTGCTGATGCAGGAAAGGTTGCCTTTATCATCAGAAATTCTAATCTCCCAGACCTGCGTTTTTCTTCCAATATGAATGGGCATCACTTTACCTTTTACTTTACCTTCTTTAACAGATCGAAGGTGATTGGCATTTATTTCCAATCCAACAGCATATTCATTTTCATTTTCCAGTGAAAGCATAGCGGCAACAGAACCTAAAGTTTCTGCCAATACTACATTGGCTCCACCATGTAACAAGCCCATTGGTTGTTTGGTTCTATTATTTACGGGCATTTCTGCTTCTAGGAAATCATCGCCTATATCAGTGAAATTTATTTCCAGATAGCCGGACATATTGTCCTTTCCCAGACGATTTAAAAAATCCATGTCGGGTTTTTTCTTAAATAGCATGTTATATGGGATAAAATTTTTTTCTTTGAACCTTGAACCAAAATTAAGGAAATCTTGAGGACAAAAAAAATATATGTGGTAAGACATGGACAAACTGACTATAACCTCAAAGGGGTAGTGCAGGGAAGCGGCATTGATGCACCTATTAATTCCACTGGAAAAATGCAGGCAGAAGCCTTTTATGAGAATTTCAAAGGTATTCCTTTTGATCATATTTATTATTCAGGACTGATTAGAACACGGCAATCAATAGGGAAATTTTTAAATTCAGAAATTCCCGAGGAGAAATTGGTGGATTTAAATGAGATCTCTTGGGGGAACTATGAAGGATTGCCAATGGATCATCTGGAAAATCAATATTATCTTGACATGTTGGTAAGGTGGTCCTCCGGAGAGTTAAGTCACAAAATAGATGGGGGTGAATCTCCAGTAGAAGTGGCAAAACGACTAAAGCGTGCTTTCCTTCATATACTTGAGACAGGAGGTGAAAATATTCTCGTTTGTATGCATGGCAGGGCCATCAGGATACTTATGACTGTTTTATTGGGGTATGATTTAAGGTATATGGACACTTTTAGACATGAAAACTTATGTTGTTATGTCCTGGAAGAGAAAAATGATGGCATCATTTATTTGGATAGTTATCACCCATCTCCGTCTATTAGCAAGGATGCTATAGACTAAGCTTTATTAGAGGGCTTTTTACTTTGGTAGTTTGTTCTAGAGAATCTGAAAGTAGTGACTTAAAATTTCTCTGACTTGCATCCAGATCAATAATTCTAAATGCAACCTGTTCCAGAGGCAATTCCTTACTGTTGGAGACTTTTACAATTGCTTTGCCCATTTCACAAACCGTCCAATCTGTAAATGGGACAGTTATCATTAAGGCTGTTTCAGAGTTTCCTAAATAGAGCTTGGTCTCGAAGGCACTTGAAAAATTTAACTCCATTATGTTGGGATTGGCTTGATGATAAGCAAGCTCGTCCTTGTCAAAAATAATCAAAAAGGTTTTGTCAGATCTCTCTTTTGCAATAGAAAGAAATGCAAGGACGCATGCAGTAAAAACCAAAAATACCTTTTTCATAGAATCGTAATATATACAATAATAATATACGAATCAATACTGAAATTGGATTAAGTAAAAAAAAATCCGGAAATTTAATTTCCGGATTTTTTTAAGTTTTATGCTTTGCTGCTTCTTTTTCTCTTTGGTGTTGGTTCTTCAACCATTTCGTCTTCAACACCAGCTAGTATTCTGCCACAATGCTCACATACTATGATTTTCTTTCTTTCTCTAATTTCAGCTTGTCTCTGAGGAGGGACTATATTGAAACAACCTCCACAGGCACCTCGCTTAACCAAAACAACTGCCAAACCATTTTTAGCATTGGTTCTGATTTTATCATAAGATTTGATCAACCGGGCATCTACCTTTTTAGCAGCTTTTTCCATGTCATTCTTAAGCTTCTTCTCTTCATTTTCACTTTCAGAGACGATGGTATCAAGTTCACCTTTCTTTTGGTCCAGATCTTTTTGTCTTTCCTTTAAGATTTCATTAAGGGCTTCGATATCCTTTTGCTTGCTTTCAATTCTTACCTGAGTTTCGGTAATTTTCTTTTTAGATACTTGGATTTCTAGATCTTGCAATTCCAATTCCTTGGTAATTGCATCATACTCCCTGTTATTCCTAACATTCATTTGCTGATCCTGGTATTTTTTGATCAGCTTTTCGGAATCTTTTATGGCATCTTTGTACTTTTTAATTTCGTCCTCCATAGAGGATATATCAGCATTAAATTTGCTTAGTCGGGTTTCGTATCCTATTACCTCATCTTCCAAATCCTGGACTTCCTCAGGAAGTGCTCCCCTCACCTTAAATATTGCGTCAAGACGGGAATCGATATTTTGTAAGTTGAGAATTGCTTCTAATTTTTGTGCGACTGGACTTTCCATGTACTATAGGTAACTTATAGGATTTGTAATTACATTTGTCAAATAGGTTGCAATACTACTAAATTTTCGTGACAATATGTCTTTTAATAGTTCTTTTGTGTAAATTTCACTCTCATAGTGGCCTATGTCCGCCAAAAGGATATTTTTTTCAGCATCGAAGAACTCGTGATACTTGATGTCAGCTGTCACAAAAACGTCGGCTCCAGCTCTTTTGGCATGACTCAGAAGAAAAACCCCAGCCCCTCCGCAGATGGCAATTTTGCTTACTTTTTTATTCGAAATAGCCGTATGCTTAATTACCTTTAGTTTCATCGATGACTTCAAATGAAGCAGAAAATCCTTGCCCGACAGTGGTTCCGGCAATGCGCCTACCATGCCTGACCCTACCTCTTGGTTTTTGTTTTCCAGAATTTGTAAGTAATAGGCCACTTCTTCGTAAGGATGTGCAGTTTTTAAAGTATTGATGATTTTATCTTCCAGATGACTAGGGAATATCAACTCCACTCGGGTTTCCTTTATGGAGGATAGCTCCCCCTTTTTCCCAAGTGTTGGCTGAGCTTCTTCCTTCGGTAAAAAACTTCCCGTTCCTTCAGACTTAAAACTGCAATTGGAATAATTCCCTATGTTTCCAGCACCAGCAGCATATAATTCTTCCAACACCTCTTCAACGTTTCTTTTGGGAATGAAGGTGGTAAGCTTAGAAATAATACCTTTCTTGGGCGCAAGGATTTGAGGATTTAATAAACCTATTTTTTCGGCGATTTTATGGTTGACCCCTTGGCTAACAGCATCCAGGTTAGTATGTATGGCATAGATGGCAATGTCGTTTTTGATAGCGGCTATTACCGTACGTTCTATATAATTTTTACCTGTTAAATGCTTGAGGCCTGTGAAAATAATGGGATGGTGGGCAACAATAAGATTGCATTTTTTTTCTATGGCCTCTTGTACAACTTCCTCCGTTACATCGAGTGAACAAATGACACCATTTACCACGGCCAAGGGGTTGCCTACAATTAACCCTGCATTGTCATAACTTTCCTGATAGGCCGTTGGCGCTAGGTTTTCCAGATAAGACATGAGATCCTTAATCAAATAAACCATATATTTGCTTTCGTTTTACTCCCAAAACTACAAAAAAAACACCAATGCGTTTTGTTGATTTTTTACTGTTTCCATTTGCCCTTATCTACGATGGGATCACTGCCTTGAGAAACAGGATGTTTGAGGCAGGACTTAAAAAAAGTCAACCTTTTGAGGTGCCTACGATTGTTGTAGGGAATTTGGCAGTAGGAGGGACTGGAAAAACTCCTTTCGTTGAGTTTTTGATAAACCATCTTTCTTCGGCATTCAATTTGGCTATATTAAGTAGAGGCTATGGAAGAAAAACCAATGGATACAAATTGGCTCAGGGAGATAGTTCTCCTACTGAAATTGGTGATGAGCCTTTCCAGATCTATTCAAAGTTTAAAGATAAAGTGAGTGTGGCAGTAGGAGAGGAAAGGATTCTTGCCATCCCCATGATTCTGGCAGAAAAGCCAGGAGTGGAAGCAATTATACTCGACGATGCATTCCAACACAGGTACCTTTTAGCTGACCTCAATATTTTATTGACAACCTACAAAAGCCCATTCTTCAATGATTATCTTTTGCCGTTGGGTAGATTGAGAGAAGGAAGAAATAATGTGAACAGGGCAGATATGATAGTGGTTACTAAATGTCCCGATGATTTGAAACAGAAAGAAAAAGATAGCTTCAAAGAGCAGATCTCAGCCTACCTCCAAACGGAAAAACCCATCTATTTTGCGGGCCTTAAATATGGACTGCCTTACCCGTTAAATTCGAAATTTCCCGACCCTGGCAATAAATTTATTTTGGTTACAGGTATAGTAGATCCAGAACCGATACGTTTAAAATTAGAAGCCATGCAAAAAGTGGTGCTGGATACATTGACGTTTCCTGACCATCATTGTTACACGCCAAAAGATATGGGGCGAATTAGCGATCTTTACAAAAAACATTCGGCAAAAAATGTATGCATTTTGACGACAGAGAAAGATGCTGTAAAATTGAAGGACAATAAATTGTTGGAATTGATAAAAAATATTCCGGTTTTTGTCTTGCCTGTGGAAATAGATATGGAGCAAATAGAAGAAGAACAGCTTTTAAAAAGTATTAAAAGCATGATTATTAACAAAAATGCTGATAGTGAAATTTAATCTGAGAATTTTCTTCGTGCTGTTAGCAACAACTATTGCATTGATGGCCCCTTCTTTGGCCCAGCAGCAAAGACCTAATGCACCACCTTCAGATGAAGAGAAAGGGAATAATGCCATGAAAAAAGGCTTGCTTGACGATTCCACCAAGATGGTTTATGGGCCCAAAACCTCGCTCTATTATTACGAAAACTTCATTAGGAATAATAGGTTCAAGAAATTGGAATTGGATACTTCTCTTAACGGTTTTCATAATTATGAGGCAGTGGCCAATACTTGGTACAAATACCAGGATCTTGGCAATCTAGGAACAGCAGCTAGGCCTGTTTTTTATGAAGTTCCTATTCAAATTGGAAGAACTTCAGGTTTTCATTCCTATGACATTTACCACAATTCCCCCGACAGTATCCGGTATTACAATACTAAATCTCCATATACAAAAATTGAGGCATTTTTTGGCGGAGGAAATCGAAATAAATTGGATATTGGCTTTGCCAGAAACATCACCCCAAATTGGAATGTAGGAATAGGCTACCATACCATTAGGGGAAGAAAAACCCTCAATCCCACGAAAAGAGATGACAATAATGTGGTGAATGATTCCTATGAAATACATTCAAACTATAAGTCTGAAAATGGCAAGTATTTTTTGCTAGGAACCATTACCAGGATGAAGCATAATGTCAATGAACAAGGAGGGATTATTCCCCCCGAGGTAGATTCCACTTCCCTATACTTCACCTATGAGGATTCGAAAGTGTGGCTGAGAAATTCTAAAGCAGTCGACTTAAGGCAGAATTACCACCTTTACCAGGAATACGAAATATTAAAGGGCTGGCAAGCCTATCATGTCTTTGATAAAAAGAAACAAGCCGTTACCTTCTTTTCTAGATTGGGAACTACAGATTCCACCTATTTTAATAATAACCGCTTCAATTCAGAAAATGAAGACAGTGATTTCAGTAAAGAGGATACAACCAACAATCACAATCATTTTTCTGAATGGAAGAATGAAGTAGGATTTAAAGGGGATATTGGGCCTGTATATTACAATGCATTTATAAAATTAAGGACTGGGCGAATGGCAAGTCGTTTTTTTACGGCCAACAACTCCTTTACTGAACTCTCTCTTGGTGGAGCTCTCCGGGGAGAAATTAATGAAAATTGGATTTTTGAAGCAGAGGGAGAATACCTCATCCCAGATGGTTATCGAATAAAAGGGTTGTTTATTTCCCCATTTTTGGATGTAAGTTATACCAAAGCACTTTACAAGCCGAATATGTTGCAGCAGCAATATAGTGGCAATCATTATAGGTGGAGCAATGATTTCTCCAGTACGGGTGTAGACCAAATTAAAGGTACAATCAAAGGCGACTTTAAGAATTTCAAAATTAGGCCTAACTTAACGATCAACAGGATTAACAATTACCTATTTTACAATGAAGAGGTGGTACCAGAACAGGTTTCATCTGAAGCCTTTATGGTAATTCCTGGCTTGGAATCCCATTTTGTTTTTGCGGGTAAGTTTCACTGGCAATCCGAAGCCCATTATACTTTGATAACTGGAGGCGCTGCAGATAAATTTCGAATTCCAGAACTTTTTATCAACACCAGATTTTTCTTTGATGGGCCTTTATTTGACAATCATGTGTATGTTCAATTGGGTATAGAAGGCAGGTATCGAAGCGATAATTATGCACCGGCGTATATGCCTTCTACCCAGCAGTTTTACCTGCAAAATGATTTCAATGTTTATGCTTATCCTGTAGTTGATGCATTTCTTAATTTCCGGATCAATAGAACGAGGGTATTGTTTAGGTACAATCATTTGAATTCTGGACAAATGTCCCAAGATGGTTATTTTATTACTCCCGGTTATACAGGTTTAAAAGGCTTGTTGGACCTTGGGATCAGTTGGTATTTCTTTGATTAATAATAAAAATGAGTTGGCAGGAATCGACAAAAAATAAAATGTTTCGGTTGGAATTACCCACTGACCCCCGATGGGTGGATATAGCAAGTATGAGTTTGGAAGCTATATTAGTCGATCATGCTTACTGCGAACAGAAGGCAGCATCCTCTTGCATCTCCTTAATTATTAAATACCCAGAATTTGATCAAATGGTAGAAGTGCTTACTCCGGTGGTTGCAGAAGAATGGCAGCATTTCGATGCCGTGATGCAGCAAATAAGAAAGCGAGGATATAAGTTTGGTTTTCCGAGAAAGGACAATTATGTCATCCAGCTTCAGTCTTTTGTAAAGAAAGGAGGCAGCCGAAAGGACCAGCTTGCAGAGTTATTATTAATGAATGCCCTCATTGAGGCCAGGTCTTGTGAACGTTTCAAGTTATTGTGGAAAAACCTTAAAGACAAAGAATTGAGTAATTTTTACCATGACCTCATGATTTCCGAAGCTGGTCACTATGTGAATTTTATCCAGCTAGCAAAAAGTTATCAGGATCCGGAAAACGTGGAATTACGCTGGCAAGAATGGTTGACGCATGAAAAACAAGTGTTGAAAGACCTGGAGATCAGAGGAGACAGAATGCATTAACGTCAAACTTAAAATGGTACTACCAGTTATAATTACTTTCTGCAAGTTCTTCAAAGGCAATCAAGGTTGTTTTGGAGTTATAGCAGCCGTACAATGTCTCGTTCTCTCTCGGTTAGGGTTTCTTAGGATTGCTCCAAGCCTGAGATTTCTATTGTGTTAAAAACAATTAAAAACCTTTGATTCCTTTTTATGAAGGGTATTTTTGGTTAATATTAGCGATAAAGACAGGAATAAAATTAATTATTGGCCAATTAGGGACAATCTATGAATCTGCTCGAAAATATTAGGGAAGCCTTTAGATCTGTGAAATCAAATCTTCTCAGGACCATTCTAACTGGTCTGATTATAGCAATTGGTATAACTTCCCTTGTGGGAATGCTTACCGCCATTGATGCAATTAAGGCTCAAATTGAAGAAAGCCTTTCTGGCTTTGGTGCCAACAACTTTGATGTTAGGAGTAAAGGTTTTTCCGGAGGCAGAGCTACTTCTTCAGGAATCGCACCCAAAAATTACCCAAACGTTACCTTTAGAGAAGCCTCTGAATTCAAGGAAAAATACAATAAGAGAGGTGTTTCCACAATTACTACTAACGTTTCAGGATCGGCAGAGGTTAAAAAAGCCTCAAAGAAAACCGATCCCAATAGTCGGATTATCGGAGGAGATGAGAATTATTTTTTAATAAAGGGAGTGTCAATAGACAAAGGAAGAAGTTTTAGTAATGTAGAGATTGAATATGGGAACAATGTATGTGTTATAGGAACCGAAATTCAAAAGACCCTTTTTGAAGATGTGGAAAACCCCCTAAACCAATACATTTCATTTTATGGGAAGCGGTACACCATCGTTGGAATTATGGAAAAACAAGGCGGGGTCGGAGGTGATTCTGGTGCAGACCGGGCCATAATCATCCCCATACTGAATGCTAGAAATCTTGATAAACGGGGTAGTTTTAGGTATACCATTACCATAGCAGGACAGGACCCATTAAAGTTACAATACGAAATGGGCCAGGCAATAGGCATTATGCGGGCTGTTCGTCAAGATGGTGTTCGCATGGAGGATTCATTTGAGGTAGTAAAGTCCCAGACCCTTGGAGAAAGCCTTGAAGAAATTGCCGGATATTTAAGGATTGGGGGTTTTGGAATAGGTTTTATAACCCTTTTGGGTGCGGCGATTGGGTTAATGAATATTATGTTGGTATCTGTAACAGAAAGAACCAGAGAAATTGGCATCAGAAAAGCAATGGGTGCCACGCCACTGCGTATTCGACAACAATTCTTAATAGAAGCCATTGTAATTTGCGTTATGGGAGGAATTCTGGGTGTAATTATGGGGATAGGAATAGGTAATATTGTAGGCAATACAGTAGGGCCGGGCGGATTTCTGGTTCCCTGGGTTTGGATAATTTTTTCACTTGTTGTCTGTATTTTGGTGGGTTTATTTTCTGGCCTTTTGCCTGCCTATAAAGCCAGTAAGCTTGACCCTATAGAATCACTCCGTTACGAATAAAGGATATAAAATGAGTAATAATACGTTTGACGCCATTGTTATTGGTTCAGGGATTAGTGGAGGATGGGCCGCAAAGGAGTTGTGCGAGAAAGGTTTAAAAACGCTCGTGCTGGAAAGGGGAAGAAATGTAACGCACAAGGTGGATTACCCTACGATGCATACACCACCCTGGGAATTCCCCTTAAGGGGGCAAATGCCTCTTGAGGTAAAGAAAGAAAACCCTATTGTTTCGAGGTGTTATGCATTTAAAGATGATGCAGATCATTTCTTTGTAAAGGACAAGGAGCATCCCTATATCCAAGATAAGCCTTTTGATTGGATTCGTGGTTACCAGGTGGGTGGCAAATCCTTACTATGGGCGAGGCAGGTGCAACGATGGAGTAAATATGATTTCGAAGGCCCTGGGAGAGATGGGTTTGCTGTAGATTGGCCTATACGTTATGAGGACATTGCGCCTTGGTACAGTTATGTGGAGCGATTTATAGGCGTCAGTGGAAACAAAGATGGCTTAGAGACCTTGCCTGATGGAGAGTTTTTACCTGCATGGGAAATGAACAAGGTGGAAAAATTCATTCAGCAAAAAGTAAATGCAGCTTATCCTGATAGAAATTTTGTGATAGGCAGATGTGCCCATCTTACCAAACCTGCAGCCCATCACATGGCCCAGGGACGAGGGCAGTGCATGGCAAGAAGCATGTGCCAAAGGGGGTGTCCGTTTGGCGCCTATTTCAGTTCGAATTCATCTACTTTACCCGCCGCAGAAGCTACAGGGAACCTTACGATTCGACCGCATTCAGTGGTTTATTCGCTTATATATGACGAAGCGAAGGGTAAAGTGACAGGAGTGCAAGTGGTGGATGCAGAGACCATGGAAACTACTGAATTTTACGCCAAAGTGATTTTTGTTAATGCTTCCACCTTAAACTCAAACCTCATTTTGCTAAACTCTAAGTCCAAACGATTCCCTGAAGGATTGGGGAATGACAATGGTTTGCTGGGGACCCATATAGCTTTTCACAATTACAGGGGTTCATTGTCTGCGAAAATGGATGGTTTTCTTGAGGATTATTATTATGGAAGGAGGCCTACATCCATCATGATGCCTAATTTTAGAAACGTGAAAAAACAGGAAATGGATTTTCTCAGGGGGTACATGACCTTTTATTCAGCCGCAAGGGCCGGATGGGGAAATGCCAGAAATTCAGATTTTGGACCAGATTTTAAAGAGGCCAACTCAGAAGTGGGCCCTTGGGGAGTCTTTATGATGATGCAGGGGGAAACCATTCCAAAGCTTGAAAATAGGGTTTATTTAGATGAAAAATTAATAGATAAATGGGGAATGCCGCAACTAAGAGTAGATGTAGGTTATGACGAAAACGACGAAAAGACCCTTAAAGACTTTTTAGATCAAGGGGCGGAAATGCTAGAAAAGGCAGGTTGTAAGGATATCAGACAAAATGATAGTGGACAGGCGCCAGGCTTGGACATCCATGAAATGGGAGGAGTAAGAATGGGTAAAGACCCTAAAACCTCCCTTTTGGGCAGACACCACCAAATGCATGCTTGCCCAAATGTATATGTAACGGATGGGTCTTCTATGACCTCCACAGGTACCCAAAATCCTAGCCTTACTTATATGGCTTTTACTGCAAGGGCTGTGGATCATGCTGTTAAAGCACTGAAAAGAAAAGAATTTTAGTTTATCTGTCAATATCAAATTGCTTGACTCCGAACAAGCCCTTACAAATCAATAGCCATAGGATAGAAGACAGGGAAGCACTTTACTTAATCAACGCCGAGGCTGAATTCAATGCGCTTATCGGATGCGAATACTTGGATGTTGATATAGATTATGAATTGAATTCATTGTCAATCGAAGGGTTTGCTTCCTACTCATGTGGGCAATTGGCTTACCAAAGACTCCGACCCAGATGTAACAGATTGGAGATGGAAGTTGAAATCCAGCCTTTCGACTATCATGCTATCAACACAATAACATTTGGGGCAATCCTCCCAAAGGGGCTTATAAACGAAAAATTCAGGTTAAAAATTATGGAAAGTTAATGGAAAAAATTCTACTTCAAATCATCTTTATTTTACATTTTAAAACCGATTTTAAGGGTTGACATTTAGCTGAGAAATAATGAGTTGGTTGGAATTCGAAGACGTGGGAAAGGTAAAGTTAAGTAGCAAATATGGGAAGGAATTTGACTCCAAGGGCTGTACTTCACAGTAATTTTTCTGCCCAATCTAAGTGCCAGACTGGGGCAGGATAATTCGAATTGAATAAAAGTAGCCTGAAAGAAAGCTACACCCCTCAAACGCCGATTAAATTTTTTAGTTTTAATAATGCTGATTCTAAGAAAAATGGAATATTTTTCTCGGTATTTGGTCAATTTTCACCACCTGTATCTACAATATAATTTTAATTCAATTTATTTTTTACCTCAGAGGATAATATATAAATCATTATTAATCAGATTTTTATTAGAAAAAAATAGGCAAAGGCTTGGTCAATATTTTCCTTTTTTTGAGTCCTTATTTATAATATTTCTAAACAATTGCAATTAAATACCAGTTTTGAATATCAACGTCCAAATAAATTATGTCAAACTACCTAAAAGTTTTTCTCGCAGCCTCTTTCATGGCTATTTTTTCTGGGGTATTTGCCCAACAGAGTGCAAAAATCAATGAACTACTTCAGTTGGAACCAAAGGGTTACAAAGCAGACCGTACGAATGCTTATGAAGACCCTTACTACGGTCTTAAATATTTGATTTATGGAAACAATCGATTTGCCGATGGTGCCAGCGTAAAGCCAAGACAGACACCTGAAGATTTGAAAGCATTTGAAGCAGGTCAGAAACCTTTTGCTACTATTGTGGGCTGCTCTGACAGTCGCGTGCCCAATGAAATTATTTTTGACCAGGGAGTAGGAGATTTGTTTATCACCAGAACTGCCGGCCAAGTGATGGCTCAGGCCTCTTACGGTACCATTGAATACGGTACTGAGGTTTTAAAAAGTCGATTGATAGTAGTTCTGGGACATCAGTCTTGCGGGGCAGTAGGTGCAGCGATGCAATTACCAGCCAACCCTCCGGGACACGTAGTCACCTTGATAAATGCGATCAAGCCAGCATCTTTAAGAGCAAAAGCCAAAGGGCTTCCCGAAAATGAAACGCTGGATCTTGCGATCAAAGAAAATGTGATAGAGCAAGTGAACCTTCTAAAGAATCTAGAACCAGTTCTCAGCCGAAGAGCAGCATCCGGAGAAGTGATCATCGTGGGAGCAGTCTACAATCTTGATAGTGGGACTGTTGAATTTATCGAAGAGACCATCACCTCTCTACCTAAATTTTCCAAGTAAATTTCCCTAAATTCTTTTGAAAACAGACCGAATTTCGGTCTGTTTTTTTAAATTTAAATAGCATGAAAAAGTTTGTCATATTGCTACTTTCTTTTATAGTGGGGTCTTCAGCTCTCCAGGCGCAAGGTACTGTCGATGAAGACCAATTGGGTGCTTGGTACATGTATTTTTATCAGAAGAGATTTAGCGATAGCCAATTTGGTGTTCAGGGTGATTTCCAGTATCGGGCCTGGAACCTGGGCTCAGACCGGGAACAGTTACTCTTGAGATCGGGCTTTACTTACAGGCCCAAGTCCGAAGATATTCTTTTCACACTTGGATACGCTTATATTGGCACCGGTGCCCCTGGAGACTCAGACGAGAATGTTTCTGAAAATAGAATCTATCAGGAAGCCCTAATTCCTCAAAAAGTGGCTGGACGATTTTTGTTCACACATCGATTCAGATATGAGCAACGTTTTGTCAATGGTCAGGACTTTCGAACCAGGTTTCGGTACAATGTATTTTTGAATGTGGTACTGAATAAAGAAGCCTTGGAAAAAGGAGCAATATATCTCGCACTTTATAATGAAATTTTTATCAATGGTGAAGACGAAATAGGTGATGGAAGAAGTGTTGAGCTATTTGACAGAAATAGAATTTACCTCGGCATGGGCTACACCTTGAGTAACAGTTCCAGGGTTCAATTGGGTTGGATGAAGCAGACCACTGCAAATTGGAGCAAAGGGCAATTGCAATTCAGTCTGCACCAGAATTTCTAGCTACAAACAAGGCAGATGTTCCAGTATCCTCTACAGAACTTAGCTGATTGCCAGCAATATAATCATAATCCAGAACATCTATCCCGGAATTGTACTACTAACAGGTAAGCACCAAAATATTACCATTTGGGGCAAAACTGATCTCACTGACATTGAAATGGTTCAATCGTCGGGAACTGTTGTAAGTGGCAGTAAGGCATCGGTTGTCAGGGTCATAGGTGTATCGGTAGTCTTACTGATTGGTGTTATTTCCCTACATCCAATCCATGGTGAAAGCTAAAAAGGAAGGCATTCCATTACCTAAAGCCCACTTTGGTGCTATAGAGAATCCGATACAAATGATGGAAGATGACCATGAAGCTGAAGGAGCTCGTTTTGCCAGGATTTCAAATTTAACCCAAGCCTATGCTATTCCAGATGATGCTTGTACCACCTATCGAGTTACTTACCAAATGTTGGAAGAATTTGCAAATGACCTTCATACTCATATCCATTTAGAAAATAATATCCTTTTCCCGATGGCTAAATCCATGTTCGCTAAATTAATGGCTTGATTTTATAAAGGTACCCTCGAATTTTTTTGAGGGTGCTTATTTGCTGGGTAAAGAGGTTTTTTTAAACCCAGTTTCAAAGACAACTGGAAGCATCAGTTGTTAACTAACTAGTTTTTTGATTTTAAGGCTCTTGATACTTTTTTGGGTAACAATACGGCTAAAGTAAAGCTGTTTTCATTTTCTTGTCTTGGGATAGCATATGAGGTTAATCGTTTTACCTTCTGAGGCTGATAGGTAGCCAGCAATTCAATTTTATTTTTAGTTCCAAACAACTTTTTGAATCGAGACAACTGAGTAGCTAAGTAATTTCTTATTTTTTCTAAAATGTAATGTTTTAAAGTGAATTTCCTCCGTTTAGCTATTTTCCTATGCATTTTTAATTTTTTGTTTTTAGATTTAGAACAGAACAGTTGAAGAAAACATGGATAAGGGTCAAAAAATCCTAGTGGTAGGTAGCGCAAATACAGACATGGTGATAAGAGTGGATGAGTTTCCTTCACCGGGTCAGACATTATTGGGGCATAGTTTTCTTTTGAATCCCGGGGGCAAGGGAGCCAATCAGGCGGTTGCCGCAGCCAGACTTGGCGGCCAGGTAGCCATGATAGCCAGGCTTGGGAATGATCTTTTTGGCAATCAAACCATTGAAAATTTCAGGAAAGAAGGGATCAATGTGGATGGAGTAGTACTTGATAATAAATTGCCCTCTGGTGTAGCACAGATAGTAGTGGACAAGGCAGGGGAAAACACCATAGTGGTGGCTGGAGGTGCCAATCTCGCCCTGAATACCATGCAGATCAATAAAAACTACGGCTTGCTTCAGGAATCTGAAGTTATTCTCCTTCAGTTAGAGATTCCTTTAGACACTGTTTTATATGTGGCCAAAATGGGAACCAGTTTGGGTAAGAAAGTAATATTAAACCCGGCACCAGCTAGTAAATTGCCCAATGAACTCTATTCGAATATTTATGCCATCACACCCAATGAAACTGAAACTAAATTTTTGACACAAATAAAAATTACAGGAGAAAAGAGTGCACAGCATGCCGCAAATTTTTTCCACGACAAAGGTGTAAAAGTAGTGGTCATCACTTTAGGAGCGGCGGGTGCATTCCTTTCTACAGCGAATTATGCTGGAACACTCCCCACATTAGAAGTAGAGGCAGTGGACACAACTGCCGCTGGAGATACTTTCAATGGTGCTTTGGCCGCGGCCTTGTCCAAAGGAATGGATTGGCAAGAAGCAGTAAGCTTTGCAAATAAGGCCGCTGCTTTATCTGTGACCAAGCATGGGGCTCAGGCTTCTGTTCCATTTTTAAAAGATATCCAAGATTGATCCCCTAAATTTATATTTAATATTATATTTAATCCTAAACACCGCATGAAAAATCTTTTAGCCGCTTTATTAATATTAATGGGCATGACAGTGCTTCTGACCAGTTGTCAAAAACAATCGGATTCAGGAAAGCACCGGATTTTATTGGATACAGATGCCAATAATGAATTGGATGACCAACATGCGATGGCTTATTTGTTCTTTAATGGAGATGTTTTTGACGTAGTTGGACTAACGGTAAACACCACCAAAAATGGAGGTAATATAGAAGGGCATTATCAGGAAGCCAAAAGGGTAATGGAGCTTTGCAACGTATATGAAAGCATGCCCCTCTTCAAAGGGGCAGATGCTTCTTTTGAAGACATTAGACCCAACTTGGATAAACCCAATTTTGATGGTGCTGAGGCGGTGAATTTCATCATTGAAGAAGCACATAAAGAAGCAGAGGAGAAACTGATCCTCTTGCCTGTGGGCAAATTAACCAATATAGCCCTGGCTTTAGAGAAAGATCCATCCATAGCGAGTAAAGTGAGGATTGTATGGTTGGGTTCTAATTATCCATATGCTGGGGAATACAATCAAAACAATGATGAGGCTTCACTAAATTACATTTTAAATGTGGATGTTCCTTTTGAGATCGTCTTGGTAAGAGGCGGTAAACTGACAGGTACCGCTGCGGTCTCCTCCAACAGGGCTGAAATCAATAGTATAATGCCGGGTAAAGGACCTTTGGCTAACAAATCAGTAATTGGTAGACATGGAGATTCCTTTGATCGTTTTGGGGACTATTCTGTGAGTCTGTACAATAATATACAAACCTATGATGAGGCAGGAACCCGACCATTGTTTGACATGGCGGCGGTTGCAATTGTAAAAGACCCTACCTGGGCTGAGAAAAAAGTAATTCCAGCTCCTTTGTTGGTAAATGGAGAATGGGAGGAAAGGCCTGATAACTCAAGGAAAGTGATTATTTGGGAAAACTTTAACAAGGAAGCCATCATGGGAGACTTTTTTGATAGCATGGAAAACTATGTGCTTGTTACTCCTTGATTCTTAATAAATAGTATCAAATTACCTTTGTCAATACACATTCAATTGTTAAGTAATGCGAAGCCATTAGCATTGAATTTGAGTTGACTTTGTCCACAAATTAAAATAAACCCAATACTTACCTGATGTATATAATCAACGATTATCCTCTGGCCGTCTTCTTTTGTTTTATCACCATGTTGTGTTGGGGCTCCTGGGCCAATACACAAAAATTAGCCGAAGGCAATTGGAGATTTGAATTGTTTTATTGGGACTATGTGTTGGGCATAGTTTTGCTCTCCTTGGTATTTGGATTGACGCTAGGGAGTATAGGCGAAGGAGGAAGGCCATTTCTTGAAGACTTAAGCCAGGCAGATCTTTCAAGTTTTTGGAATGCACTGGCTGGTGGTGTGGTTTTTAACCTAGCCAATATTTTGATTGTCGCGGCCATATCCGTATCTGGCATGGCGGTTGCCTTTCCTGTAGGCATTGGTCTGGCCTTGGTTTTAGGAGTACTAATTAATTATATTTCCGAGCAAAAGGGAGACCCCACCCTGTTGTTTTTAGGTGTTGCATTGGTCACAGTAGCCATTGTATTGGATGCAATGGCTTACAAGAAAAACAGTAAAGACAAACCTAAAGATGTTTCCAAAGGGCTAAAGTTGGCTTTAATAGGAGGAGTTTTGATGTCCTTTTTCTATTTTTTAGTCCAGCAGTCCATGTCCTTAAACTTTCAATTACCAGAAGTAGGGAAATTTACCCCTTATAGCGCTGTTTTTGTGTTTTCGATAGGGATTTTACTAAGTAATTTGGTGTTTAACACGATTCTAATGAGAAAGCCTGTAGATGGAGATCCGGTATCTTATCGGGATTATTTTGCAGGAAATTTTAAGGTTCACTTGGTTGGGATTCTCGGAGGGGCGATTTGGTGTGTAGGAATGGCTTTTAGTATTATCGCTTCAGAACAAGCTGGACCCGCTATTTCTTATGGCCTTGGTCAGGGTGCTACTATGGTGGCAGCCTTCTGGGGAGTATTTGTGTGGAGAGAATTTAAAGGTGCTTCAACAAGTACCCAAACCATGCTTAAAAGTATGTTTTCCTGCTTTATAGTTGGCATTATCATCATCATTTATGCTGGGATTTAGGTGCTTGAGAAATAGTATCCAACTCCCTTATATTTCTCGGTCACACCACCTAATAGGGCTATTGTCTGTTTCGAGTTGAATGACTCCCTAGCAAGAAGTTCTGACGGGGCTATAATATTGTAACTAAGGGTAAAAACCCGTCGTTTAGGAAAATAAAAAAACAAGGATTTTGTAAGCATTTTTGATTTTTTGCAACAATGCTCACAAAATACAGTCCGTGTTTAACGTTACTACAGCCACTACTTCGAATACATATTTAGGAATACATTGAGCAAAGTTTGCATTTTTGACTCCTAATACTTATTCTGTCAATATTCTTTGGCAGGCTTCTTTACAGGCATTACAGGCCTCGGCACATGCCTTGCAGTGCTCATGCTCATGCTGGCTGCATTCTTCTGCACACCTGGTACAAACACTGACGCAAAACCTTAATAATTCATCTATTGGACCATAGGACATGGACAGAATTTTGGCTGTGGAAGAACAAATCTCCGCACATACTCTATCTGTCCTGATACAAGTGACCATGTGACCAATATTCTCTTCATCAAGACAAGCATCTGCACATTGATTACATGCTTCAGCACAGGCATTCAAGGTTTTAATTAAGGCTTCATTTTTCATGATTATACAGTTTGGGTTATTCTTATTATACCTGGTGTCCCAAAAAGTGTGCCTCAATAGGCCCAATCATTGGGCATACTCTAGGAAAGCTAGTCGACCAATTTCTGCAATAATTTTTTCAGCAACGGACAAGCTTTGAAAATTCTCAACCATGACGGTAAGTACAATAGGTTCATTTCCATACAATATCCCAGCATCTCCACGGACATATTCCAGTGTCCCTGTTTTATGAGCGATGGCTACTCCGGAAGGCAGCAAATGCGGCAGGGTACTGTTATCCTCACAATTTTTCAACCATTCAATGACCTGAAAGGTGGAGGTTTTATTAAGCAACTTTTCATTTAATAGGTTTAGGAGAAGCCTATTCATTTCCTCCGAACTCGTGTAATTCTGCTGACCCAATGCGATGGCATCAAAATCCATCATGTACCTATTGAGTTGGGTGGCTTTATATCCGTTGGTATGTAGCCATTCCTGAAAGGGTTTGAGACCTACCTTTCTTATTAGAATATTGGTGGCGGTATTGTCACTTATTCTGATCATTTCCGATGCCAAGTATTCATAAGTCAGATGGTATCCAACAGGTTTGAATTGCAATTCCCCCGAACCGCCAACCTTATCTGATTTTTTAAGTTTGTAGTTTTCTTTAAGCGTTAATTTCCCTTCTTCAACCTCTTCCATAAGGTATACTAGTAAGGGAATTTTAATGATACTGGCAGAGGGGATTTGTTTATCGGCATTCAATTTGGCAAGGACTTCCCCTTCCTTATTTTGAATGATATAAGATAATTCAACTGTGGAGTCTAACGTTGCTATATATTCTTGTAACAATTGTTGTCCAAATGCATAGGGGCTAAATAATCCTACCCATACATTTGATAGCAGTAAGAGAAGTAACAAGCGAAAGGTGCGCACCATAGAATTTAATTTAAATTGCCAATATTTATATCTTTAAGGAGCTATTGGCAAATTATTTCTTGACCATTCGCTCCAGGATCCTATATATAGTTTCGGAATATCCAATCCAGCAAAAGTGATGGCCAGAAGTGTGTGGCAGGCCGTTACACCAGATCCACAGTGGACTATAATTTCGTTTGAGGGAATGCCATTAAATTCTTTCAGGTACTTTTCCTTCAACTTTTCTTGGGGTAAAAAGAAGCCATATTTATCTAAATTTTCTGTAAAAGGAAGGTTGATCGCACCGGGAATATGTCCGGCGATTTTATCTATTGGTTCTTTTATACCCTGATACCTTTCAGATTCTCTTACATCAATAATCTTTTGATTAGCATTGCCTGAAGCTGATTTTACTTCATTTAGATCAGTCAAGGGCAACTTCCAATCCTTTGCCGGATAAGGGGATAAAGCTTGGGGAGTAGGGATTTCATTGTTTATAGGGAATCCCTGTTTTTCGGCAGCTTGAAAGCCTCCATCTAAAACCTGGACTTTCTCATGGCCAAGAGCCTTCAGCATCCACCAGAAGCGAGCCGCTGACATGGACGCATTTTTGTCATCATAAACGATCACATGGCTTTCTGGATTTATACCTAATTTACCTAGCGTATTCCCAAAAGCCACTGGAGAAGGTAGCGGATGCCGTCCCCCAAGTGCAGGATTATCCTCTATATGGGACAAGTCCTTGTTCAAATCGATATGTATGGCTCCAGCAAGATGCTCCTTCTCATAACTTGAATAAACAAAACGTGCATCGACTATGATCAAGTTTTGGGTTTGAGCAAGTTGGCGTAATTTTTCTGCTTTGACTAGAGGATTGATCATGCTGTTACTTTTAATGAAAACATTTTATATGTAGTGATATAATAGATGTGTTTTTAAAAAGTTGAGGACTTGAGAGACATTAAAGCCAAAATCCTGCAAAGGCTTTCTCTATTTTTTCTTCATAAGATTTTCTTTCACCCTGTACTGTACAATTTCCGCAATCAGTTCCAGTGGTAGTGGCTTATCCATCGGAAATTGAATGGCACCTTTCGAATAGGGATAATTTGTTAACTGGACTTTAAAAACTTCAATTGCCGATGGGGAAGGGTAGAAACCAATGTGATTTTGGAAGGCTGCAAAATGGACAAGGTTACCATGCAATTTGAAAGTAGGCATTTTATAATTGATACATTCTTCAGCCTCGAGCGGGATGTTATCCTTAATTACATCTCGCATTTGCTCTAATTTTTGCTGGACTCCTGGCGGAAATACAGCAATATAATCAGCCGTGTTTTTTGATGCTTCCATTTTCAAAGATTTCATTGAATAAGCTGTTTTGATTTATTATAGCTTAGCCGGGGCTCATTTTTCACACCATTTTCAAAATTACCTATTGGCCAAATAGATTTATACCTAATCATAGCGTTTTGGATGGTAATCGAAAAAGCCTAAGAAGCCATAACATCATTAGCCACGGGTTTCAACCCGTGGATTAGGGGAGTAATAAAAACCTGGATTTTGGCGGTATTGTTGGGTTTTTTTCCTGCAACAATGCTAACAAAATCTCCATGTCTGGTAGCTAAATAACGTCACATTTTTTCACATGTCTTAGAATTTGGGTTTAGGTATACATGGCACCATTTACCTGAAGTGTTTGGCCTGAGATATAAGTACTCATGTCCGATCCTAGAAATACACAGGCATCGGCCACTTCTTCGGGTTTCCCTCCTCTTTTCATAGGAATGGCATCTCTCCATCCTTGAACAGTTTTTTCATCCAGAACTGCCGTCATTTCAGTTTCAATAAATCCAGGAGCGATGGCATTGCTACGGATATTTCTTGATCCAAGTTCTAAGGCTACAGACTTCGTGAAGCCGATAATTCCTGCTTTTGAAGCTGCATAATTGGATTGTCCGGCATTTCCTCTAACACCCACTACGGAAGTAATGTTGATGATGGATCCAGCTTTGGCTTTCATCATTGTTCGTGTTACTGCCTTTACGGTATTGAAACAGGACTTGAGGTTGATATTAATCACTTCATCCCAGTGTTCCTCCGACATTCTCATCAAAAGGTTATCTCGGGTGATTCCGGCATTATTTACAAGAATATCTATTCCACCTAAAAATGTTACCACATCACCAATTAGTTTGTCTGCAGCTGCGAAATCTGAAGCGTCAGAGCGAAAACCTTTCGCTTTTACACCGAAAGTGGCCAATTCTTTTTCAAGTGCCTCTCCTTTTTCTACACTTGACAAATAAGTAAAGGCCACATCAGCACCTTCCTGAGCAAAACGTATAGCAATGGACCTGCCTATTCCTTTGGAAGCCCCTGTTACCAAGGCTTTTTTACCTGTAAGTAATCCCATAGTCAATATTTTTAATGTTTGATTTAATTCAAAAATAGCTATTAATTATAAAAAATAGGCAACCCAATAATTTATTCGTACCTCAGACATTTTGAGGAACGTTGCTTAGCCTGATGAAAAATTGGAATTATATTAACTTTTATATGTAAAACCAAATTTTTTTCTGAACTTAATTATTATAAATTTGCATAGCAAAAAAGTAATCAAAAGTTAAAAATATGTCTTCAACAAAATTCGATGTCATTGTTCTGGGTAGTGGTCCAGGTGGTTATGTAGCAGCAATTAGAGCTTCTCAATTAGGATTAAAAACTGCTGTGGTAGAAACAGAGGAACTTGGTGGAATCTGTCTTAATTGGGGTTGCATTCCTACCAAAGCTTTGATAAAAAGTGCCCAAGTATTTGAATACATTAATCACGCAGAGGATTATGGGATTTCTGTAGAAAAAGCGAACGTGAATTTTGATGACATGATCAAGCGGAGCCGGGATATAGCAGGAGGCATGAGTAAAGGTGTTCAATTTTTGCTCAAGAAAAATAAGATTGAAAAGTTGATGGGTTGGGGGAAAATAAAACCCGGTAAAAAAGTAGAGGTAGAAGATAAGGACGGTAAGAAAACAGAATACAGCGCTGACCATATCATTATAGCCACTGGTGGAAGATCCAAAGAGCTGCCCGCTTTAAAGATAGACAATAAAAAAATAGTGGGCTATCGCAAGGCGATGACACTGGATAAAATGCCTAAGAAAATGGTAGTTGTAGGCTCTGGAGCCATAGGTGTAGAATTTGCCTATGTTTACAGTTCCATTGGCGTGGAGGTGACCATTGTCGAATTCCTGGATCGTATCGTTCCAAATGAGGATGAGGAAGTGTCCAAGGCACTAGAAAAAATATATAAAAAGAAAGGCATCAAAGTGATGACCAGTGCTGAGGTGACCAATGTGGATACCAAAGGTGATGGTTGTAAAGTTACCGTCAAGACCAAAGACGGTGAAGAAAAAATTGATTGTGACATCGTACTTTCAGCAGTAGGCGTGGTGTCTAATGTAGAAAATTGTGGCCTTGAAGATGTCGGTATATTAGTGGACAGAGGCAAAATCAAAGTAGATGAGCGCTACAAAACCAATATGCCAGGATATTATGCCATTGGGGATGTGGTTTCCGGGCCTGCTTTAGCTCACGTAGCCTCTGCAGAAGGAATTATCTGTATAGAAAGTATTGCAGGTCAAAAACCTGATCCTTTAGATTATAACAACATACCTGGTTGTACTTATTGTTTGCCAGAAATCTCATCTGTAGGTTTTACTGAAGCCAAAGCCAAAGAAGCAGGATATGAAATTAAAGTCGGTAAATTTCCTTTCACGGCCTCTGGTAAAGCTTCTGCTGCTGGAGCCAAAGATGGTTTTGTGAAACTTATATTCGATGCTAAATATGGTGAACTCCTTGGAGCACACATGATCGGTTATAATGTAACAGAGTTGATAGCTGAAATTGTAGCCATCAGGAAACTTGAAACTACCGGACACGAGATCATCAAGACTGTACACCCACATCCTACCATGTCTGAGGCAGTGATGGAAGCTGCAGCAGCAGCGTATGGTGAGGTGATACACTTATAAAATTTCAGCAACGGTAAATTAAAATTTGTAGTAGTCAATTATTGACCAACAGGATTTTTGGAAGAACAAGCATTAGTACATGGGCTTAGAGCCAGAGACAACAAAGTTCAGGAGTATTTGTATGAAAAATACTCCAAGGCTTTGTTTGGTGTGATTTCCCGAATCATTTTTGATCGGGACATAGCTGAAGAGGTCTTTCATGATGCTTTCATAAAAATCATCAATAAGATTGATAATTATGATGAAACCAAAGGACGACTCTATACCTGGATGGCCAACATCTGTAGGAATTTGGCCATAGATAAAACCCGATCAAAGGAATTTTCAAAAATGAGTAAGACCAATACGATAGATGCGTACGTATATGGTATGGAGAACGATGCCGGCACAGCAGCAGCTGTAGACGGAATCGGTGTCAAAGAATTGATGGATGACCTGAATGACGAACAAAGATTCGTGATGGAATGTATCTACTTTAAGGGGTATACCCATACTGAGGTAGCGGAAGAGTATTCCCTGCCTTTGGGTACTGTGAAATCCAGGATAAGGTCTGCCATCAAATTGTTGAAAAAGAAAGCTGATAAAATCTAGTGGATATCCAAGCCTACATATCGTCCGGTAAATTAGAACTCTTTGTATTGGGAGATCTTAATGAGACAGAGCAACAAGAGGTTCTTGCCATGGCAAAGAAGTACCCTGAAATTGAACAGGAGATAATTGCTATTGAAGAAGCCATGCTTGCTATCGATGAGGTATCAGGTGTCAGCCCATCCAGTGGCATTAAAAATAAAATTTTTGAAACCCTGGAATCTGAAAACAAAAAGCACACTTCTCCTACTATTCCTGAGAAACCTTTGCAGAAAGAAGTAAGATTAGTAAAAGAAGTGCCTTCAACCAATCCATGGAAGGCTTTCGCTGTTGCTGCTTCTGTAGTAGCTGTTGTCTCCCTAACTGCAGCGATATATTACGCCAATCAATATTTTGATGTTGAAGAAAGGTTTGCAATTTCATTACAGCAAAATGCCATTCTGGCTGAAGAAGTGCAAGCCAATCAGGTGAAATTGAAAGCGTTGGATACAGGGATGGAGAAATTCATTACAGGGAATTTCGATAAGATCCCAATGAAAGGTGAAGGTCTACCTATGCAGGAAGATGCTTTGGTAGATGTATTCTGGGATAAGGATAGTAAGGAAGTGCTGATTTCGGTTAATCAATTGGCTTCACTGGATCCTAATAACGATTACCAACTATGGGCAATTGGTGAAGAAGGGCCTATTGGTATTGGGTTGGTAGATCCAGGGAATAAGCTTGATTTGCAAATGATGGACATTGCTTCAGGTGTGCAAGCCTTTGCAATTACCATAGAACCAAAAGGAGGAAGTAAAAGTCCTACGCTCGAAAAATTGGTTGTTTTAGGTGAAGTTTCCTAAAATTAAACCCAAAAATATATACTGGACCCCGTCATTGATTTGACGGGGTTTTTATTTTAGTTTAAATTGTGGATGGTCTCTGGATTTTGCATTTGATTTCTTAGGGATTATTGAAATTTCAACAAAGTGCTATTGAGGTGAGAGATTTAACGCTGCTGAGGTAAAGTTGATAATGATTTCCTGAGTTGAAAGTGGTTTCGATACGATTAAGAACATTTATTGCTAAACTTTTAAATGAATTAAATTATGGAGCTGACACTTTCTACACCGGCCTTGCTTTTCTCCGCCATCACATTGCTCATGTTGGCGTATACCAACCGGTTTTTAGCCATGGCAAACCTAATAAGGGGTTTACACAAAGAATACAAGGAAGACAGCATGGGGGAAGACGTCATTATTGACCAGATCAAAAACCTTAAGAAAAGGCTGACGATGATAAAAAACATGCAGACTTATGGTGTCATAAGTTTTTTTCTATGTGTGATCTGTATGTTTTTATTGTATCAAGATTTCGATACTGCAGCCAATTGGGTGTTTATGGCTAGTATGCTTTCCTTGTTAGTTTCGTTGGGCATCTCTCTGGCAGAAATACAAATTTCAAATAATGCGTTGAACATAGAACTTTCGGATATTGAAGGTTTGCTGGACATAAAGACCCGCACGAGATTTGGTCAGACTTATAAAAAAAATAATGATGGATAATAAATTGAGGATAGATCTTAGGAGTGATACCTTGACCTTACCCACTCAAGCGATGAAGGAGACCATGCTTAATGCAGGGCTAGGAGACGATGTGTTTGGGGAGGATCCTACAGTAAATATATTGGAAGAGAAGCTGGCTGGAATGTTCGGTATGGAGGCTGGGTTATTTTGCCCTTCTGGAACCATGACCAATCAGATAGCCATCAAGTTACATACCAGGCCTCAGACAGAAGTTATTTGTCATAAATCTTCCCATATCTATTTGTATGAAGGTGGAGGGATTATGTCAAATAGCCTTGCTTCGGTAAAGCTTGTGGATGGAAAATTCGGGAAAATTGATGCTGAAGCTATTCGTCAAGTCATTAATCCTGATGATGACCACCTACCAGAAACTGCTTTGGTGTCTTTGGAAAATACCATGAATAAAGGGGGAGGAAGTGTATATACGCTTGAAGAGATAAGACCCATCAGGCAGTTGTGTAAGGAGACGGGGCTGAAACTCCATTTGGATGGTGCCAGGATATTTAATGCACTTGTTTATTCTGGTGAGCGACCTTTTGATTGGGGGAAAATGTTCGACACCATTTCTGTTTGCTTGAGTAAAGGATTAGGCTGTCCTGTTGGTTCTGTATTATTGGGAAGCCAAGCAGAGATTAAGAGGGCTAGAAAGATCAGAAAAGCCTTGGGTGGAGGCATGAGACAAGCTGGTATGCTTGCTGCGGCAGGTATTTACGCTTTAGATCACAATGTTTTCAGGTTGGAAGAGGATCATGAAAGAGCAGTTGCCATTGCCGCCGTTTTGCAAGAGACTCCTTTTGTAAAAGAAATTCTGCCAGTTTCGACCAATATTGTAATTGCTCGATTGGAGCAAATAAGTCCTGAGTCCTTTTTGGAAGGACTATCAGAAAGAAATATCTGGGCTGTGAAATTCGGTAAAGACCAGATCAGGATGGTCACCCATATGGATTTTACGGATCAACACCTGGAGGCCATGAAAAATAGGCTTAAGCATTGGAAAAAATGAATTTGTGTATAAACCCTATACCTAGTTATATTGATTCTATTAAAAAATTACACCTACCTTTTATCATTTCTCCTTCAGGAGAAACAGGAATGAGGCAAACCAAAAACAATAGGTGTAATTATTTATTGTACTTTATATAATAGAAAAAAATTACTATGGAACAGACCCCTTTAGCCGAAAGGATGCGCCCCACTACATTGGATCAATTGATCGGGCAGGAACATTTGTCTGGGCCAGATACTTTTCTCCATAAAGCCATCAAAACAGGTTCCATTCCTTCATTGATATTGTGGGGACCTCCCGGTGTGGGGAAAACGACCATAGCCAATATCATCGCCAATGAGGTAAAGGCTCCTTTCTATACTCTTAGTGCAATTAGCTCCGGAGTGAAGGACATCAGAGAAGTGATCCAAAAAGCCAAATACCAGCTTGGGGTAGTGTTGTTTATCGATGAAATACACAGGTTTAATAAATCGCAACAGGACGCACTGCTCGGGGCTGTGGAAAAAGGCGTGATCAGGCTTATCGGTGCTACCACAGAAAACCCCTCCTTTGAAGTCAATGCAGCATTGCTTTCAAGGTGTCAGATTTTTACGCTCAATCCTTTGGGCAAGGAGGAACTTGAAGCCATGATGCTTCAGGCATTGGAAAAAGACATTGTTCTAAAGAAAAAAAAGGTTGTGCTCAAAGAGACTGATGCCCTGCTTCGAATATCAGGAGGTGATGGAAGGAAACTACTTAACCTGCTTGAAATCGTCATAGACAGTTTTCAAGAAGAAGAAATAGTGATCGAAAATGATATGGTCATGCAAGTAGCCCAACAGAAAGTGGCCCTTTATGACAAGTCAGGAGAGCAACACTATGATATCATTTCGGCATTTATAAAATCCATCAGAGGGTCTGATCCTAATGCGGCTGTTTATTGGCTGGCCAGAATGATTGAAGGGGGAGAGGATGTGAAGTTTATTGCTAGGCGGCTTATTATCTTGGCTTCTGAGGACATTGGCAATGCCAATCCCAATGCACTTTTGCTCGCTACCAATTGTTTTCAAGCGGTAAATGTTATCGGTTATCCCGAATCCAGAATTATCTTGTCTCAATGTGTAACTTATTTGGCTTCCTCTGCAAAAAGCAATGCAAGCTATATGGCCATCAATACTGCCCAGGCAATGGTAAAACAGGAAGGAGACCTACCTGTTCCCCTTCACCTTCGCAATGCGCCTACCAAGTTGATGAAAGACTTGAACTATGGGAAAGAGTATAAGTATTCCCATGATTTTGAGAATAATTTTGCGCTTCAGGAATTTCTTCCAGATAAAATCAAAGGCACCAAACTATATGATCCTGGAGCCAATGCCCGTGAGAACGAGTTGAGGAAAAACCTTCAAAAACTCTGGGGTAAGAAATACGGGTATTAAGGCAATCAGTTTTCCTTATTCAAAGTATACCTCAATCCAATCAATGCCCTGAAGGTAAAATCATAGGATTCGTACATAGGCATTCCTTCCAGTAACAAAGAAAACTGGCGATGGCTGGCAATAGGTTTAAAGCTTAACCCAAATGGAATACCTGCCTGGAAGTCACTAATTTCGGTATAGCCTAACATCAATCCTCCATGCAGATTGTACCAATCGGTTTGGCGAAAATTATAATGTCCCAAAGCCTCCACTCCCAGGAATGGATTTACGACACCACCTGCAAGCACCCGAGCTTCACCGAACATTTTCTTTTCGGGATCAGTTCCGACCCCTATATGGTTGAGAATGCCCTCGTGGTAGATGCCTACATGAATTTGCGCACTTGCTTTGAAGGCGCTAAACATTAATAACATGGCAAATAATGCGGTAATCGTTAACTTTGTTTTCATTTGATTCGTTTTATAGTAAAGGTAAGCATGTCCTAATGATTTCAAATTTTTTTACGTGAGATTTGTCACCGATTACTAATAAAATAGGTTTTATTTTTACATAAAATTTGATGTATATGAATTGGAGAAAAGAAATAAAAAGTTGGGGGATAATGTTGGGGATATTTGGTATCTTATACTTTACGGGCCTAATTACGCCAATAGTGGGAGGGCTTCAATCTTTGGTATTGTCCACAGGATTGATAAAACCGAAGGTTTTATTGGAGAACAAGGAAAAGCAAGAATTTGATTATGCTGGGCAGTTTGTTGACATCCATGGAGACAGGGTAGGCCTATCCCAGCTTAAGGGCAAAACCATCTTTATTAACTTATGGGCTACATGGTGCCCTCCTTGCCGGGCAGAAATGCCACATATCTCTGATTTGTATGACAAGGTAAATGGTGAGGAAGACCTGGTTTTCCTAATGATTGCCTTGGACGATGATTTTAATAAAAGCAAAAAACTCGTGGAGGAAAAGGAATATTCTTTTCCTATTGTCCATGCTGCCTATGGATTAAATCAATCCTTGCAAAGCCAGGCGATACCCACCACACTGGTCGTAAGCCCTGAAGGTAAAATTGTTTTTTATCAGGAGGGAATGAGCAATTTTAATACCCAGGAATTTCAGGATTTTCTTTTGGGTTTATAATAATTACAATTCAATAATACCCAATTACATTTCCGTTTTCCCGACTTACAAATGCATTTTACCGGGTTACATTTCTGTTTTCCTGACCAACATTTGCCTATTTCCCAATTACATGATGGTTTTCCCCGCTTGAAAAGGGCTTAAACTCGGGTTCGAAGACATTACTAAGAAACGTTAGGTAGCCTAACGTCGGGATTTTGTCACTATTGTCGCAAAATAGGCAACAATACCGCCAAAATCGAGGGGGTATTGTTCCTAAACTCCGCGTTAAAACCCAGAGCTATTTATTTTAGGCTACGTCAATTACGCTGAAAAATTCTTTAGGTAAGGTTGAGTCCATAAAGAGTTAGATGGAATTCTAAGACATCGGCAAAAAGTAACGTAGGGTAGCTAACTCCGGTGAAAATTTCCTCATATCAAGGGTTGAATCCCTTGGCAATTGATTTTAAAGTACATTAAACTAAACATTTCTTTAAGGAGTTAGATGGAATTATTCGATGGCGTTCGTAATGTCAGCTCTGGTTTTCTCAGGGTTGATGTAACACAAGCATATTAAGCTATTTAATCAGTTGGAATCCACCTTTAGTGAGAAATAGTGTGCCTTCTTTCGGAGCTGTTTCAAAAGTAATGGCAGCCATTTCATCGTCCTGGAAAGAAATAGTTACCTCATTTTTTTTAAGGTAATACTTGTCGCCATCTTTTCTTGCCAATGATAGCACATAATTGATTTCATTGGCATTGACTATAGCGGCATTGGGTAAGGCTGCATGGTTGGTTTTTTCCACTTCAATTTTTGCCTCTACAAACATTCCTGGAACTAGGTTATGGGTTGTGTGTTCATCTTTCAAATGGGCATGGACATTCAATACCCTGTTTTCATTGATAGAAGGGGCAAGTAAAAATATCTCTGCCTCAAATGTTACTGCGGGATTATCAGGAAGGAAAAAGGTGACAGATTGTTCTTTTTTGAGCGAACTGGCATTTTGTTCAAAAACACTGATTTCTATATGCATGTGCTCAGTACTGATGATCGTTAATGCAATATCTGTAGGGTTGAGAAAAGCTCCCTGATTGACATTGATGGATTCAATATAACCGGATATTGGTGCTTTGATAGTTACCTTTGAAGTGATTCCGGAAGGGGCTAAATTTTTGGTCGGGATGTTTAGCATTTCCAGTTTTTTTCTTAAAGATTCCACCTTAGCGATGGTACTATTGTAATCAGCCTCCGATTTGGTAAAGGACTTTTGAGAAGTAATATTTTCATCACTTAATAACTTCTGCCGTTCAAAGTCCGAGGTTAGAAATGCAAGTTGGCTTTTGGCATCCAGGTAATCTTCCTGCATCTGCACAAATGTTGGATTTTCGAGAACAAATAGGGTTTGCCCTTTTACAATTTTTTGACCTTTCAATAGGTCAAATTGTATGATTTTACCGCCGAAATAGGCACTTACTTCAAACCTCCCTTCTGGTGGAATGTCAATAAGTCCAGTGGCCAAAACATAATCACTGAAATCATGATCGGAAAGCGGCGCCAATTCCATATTGGATTTTTTATACTGCGCTTCAGTGAGGACAATTTCAGAGGATTCAATCACCTCTGACTGAGGGGTCTCCTTTTCTGTGTTTTCGGTGCCGCATGAAAATAGGATAACAGAAACGCAGCAAGAAATTAAGCTTATAAACAAGGTTTTCATTATTCAGAGATTGGTTAGGTGATTGATTTCCAGTACGGTCATGTTGTATTGTTGCAGATTGTTTAAATAATCTACTTCTAAGGATCGGGAATTTTCCAGGAGAATAACAAATTGGAAAAAGTCGATTTCACCATTTTGGAAAGACTGATTTCCTTGTTCAATTAGTTGTTGACTCAAGAGTTTACCTTCCATGTTATAAAATGAAATGGCTTCTTGAAAGATTTGTAACTGAATCCTCAGCTGTTCTCTACTTTTTTCCAATTGATAGGTATAATTATCCAATTCAAATTTTGCTTGTGACAGCTGATATTTACCCGAATTGATTTTTGCCTTTTGTGCACCAAACCAGAGAGGAATAGAAATCCCAAACATTACACCGGGATATACCTGTGCATTTTGACCACTATTTGTTCCTCTAAAAACTTCCGCATGCAAATCGGGCAATAACCTATTTTTTTCTAAAACGAGGTTATTTCTTCGTAAATCAACTGCCCGTTCATAATAGCCTATTCCAGGGTGATTGTTAATTTCTGATTCAATTAATTCTAATGGGATAAGCTTTTCCTGATCTACCAGATATTCCTGGGCTGTTTGGATTAGTTGTGCTAACCTTGCATAAGCTTGATTTTTTCTTTCATGGGTTTGTGTCAGTAATACTTCGAGCTCCCGTTGCTTACTTTTGGCCGTTAGTTTTTCCAAGTAATTGGTAGCTCCAACCTCGAATCTTCGATCGGCAGCTTTAGAAAACTTCCTGTACAAGCTGTCTAAAAAGAAGTAATTGTTTTCTAATTTATTCAGATATACAATGGTGTAGTAGGTTTGAGACACCTCTTTCTTTACCTGATTTTGGTTAAGTGCATGTTGCTGGTACTCTAATTCACCCATGTTCATAAATACTTTTCGCTGTTTTCCGTAAATTGTAGGGAAAAGCATACTTTGGCTTATGCCAAAAACTTTATTGGAAAATCCATTTTCTGCGATATCATTTTGGTCATGCCTGTAATACAATTGGGTTTTATCCAAATTGAAGCCGGATGGAACCATTGCATTGGCAGCAGCTACTTTTTCAAGAGATGCTTTTAGTCCTCGGTTGTTTTCTAGTGCTAGCGCAATAGCGTCATTTAAATTGATCGGCTGGCTTTGCCCGAATAGCTCGGCAGGTAAAAGTAAAACCAGGCAAAAAAGAAACAATAGTAGTCTATTAGGATGGTTCATTACTTTCTATATTGGGATGAAACATGGTATAAAGCACAGGAAGCACAATAAGGGTGAGAAGAGTAGCTGAGATTAGACCTCCTATGACTACCGTTGCTAACGGGCGTTGTACCTCCGCTCCCGCAGAAGAGGATATAGCCATTGGTAAAAAACCGAGTGCAGCAGCCGATGCAGTGAGAAGGACAGGTCTCAGTCTTTCCAAGGTTCCTCGAATAACGAGTGTATTTAAATTTCCCTCGTGCCTTAATTTTAAATCTTTGAAATGCTCAATTAAAACTATACCGTTCAATACTGCAATACCAAAAAGAGCGATAAATCCTACTCCGGCAGAGATACTAAATGGCATATCCCGCAGGTATAGCAATAAAATGCCACCTACTGTAGAAAATGGTATGGCAGTGAAGATCAGCAAGGCTTCCTTAATTGAAGAAAGCGCAAAATATAGAAGCAGAAATATCAGTGTAAGAGCGATAGGGACAGCTATTTTTAAACGTGCTTTTGCCATGTTTAGGTTTTCAAATTGACCTCCATATTCTACGAAATATCCATCAGGAAGACTGATTTCCCGATTAACGATCTCCTGGATATCAGTAACGACAGATTGTAAATCTCTATTTCTTACATTAACCCCTATTACAATCCTTCGACGGGAGCCGTCTCGTGATATTTTTGCCGGGCCTTTGTCTATGTAGATTTCCGCAAATTCGCTGAGAGGCAGGGAATTTCCGTTGGGTAGGTTAACAGATGCTGTCTTGATATCGTCTAGATTTTGCCTGTAACTTTCCCCATACCTGACCACAAGGTCAAATTGTTTTTCACCCTCGAAAATCGTCCCGGCAGTTTTTCCGGCAAAACCCATAGTAAGGATATCATTTAGTGCATTGACGTTTAGCCCGTATTTGGCGATTTTTAATCGGTCGTATTTCACCTTCATTTGGGGCAAGCCTGCTGTTTTTTCCACCACGATATCCGCAGCCCCGGATACACCGGATATTGCAGCTTCTACTTCATGGGCTTTTTCGTTCAGAATATCCAGGTCTTCTCCGAAGATTTTGATGGCTAGATCTGCCCTTACACCTGTTATAAGCTCGTTGAAGCGCATTTCGATGGGTTGTGTAAATTCCAGATCTAATCCAGCGATTACAGCCAAAGAATCCTTAAAAGCACTCGCCAGTTCATCCTTAGTCGTAACTGTAGTCCATTCATCTTTCGGCTTTAAGGTGACAGTTACATCACTTTCCTCCATGGACATGGGATCAGTAGGAATCTCAGCGGCACCAATTCGACTTACTACCTGATCTACCTCAGGAAATTTTAACAACAACTTTTCCATTTCGGTAGTAATGGCAATGGTCTTGGTCAATGTTGTACCCGTTTTTAATACGGGCTGTATAACAAAATCCCCTTCATTCAATGTGGGAATAAATTCAGCACCCATTCTTGAAAAGAGCCAAAAAGTAGCCACCAAAATACCAGCAGAAATACTGAGTACTACTTTTCTATGTCCTAGAGCCCAGGTAATTGACGGTTGGTAAATTTTGTTAATGGATTCTAAAAGCTTGCTGGTAAAATTTTTCTTTTCGGGGTCTGTAGCCTTCAGAAACAAAGACGAAATCACCGGAACATAAGTTAGCCCAAGGATCATAGTGCCTATTAATGCAAAACTGAACACCTGCGCCATAGGACGGAACATTTTGCCCTCGATTCCTGATAAGGTTAAAATGGGAATAAAAACGATAATGATGATTATTTGACCAAATACAGCACTATTCATCATTTTGGAGGCACTTTCGATAGCAATGCGGTCCTTTTCTTTTTGGGAGACAGCTCCGGAAAGAACTGATAACTCACTGTATTTCTGGGTAAATTGAAATGCGATGTATTCTACAATAATCACTGCGCCATCTATTATGATCCCAAAATCTATAGCACCCAGGCTCATCAGGTTGGCATCTACACCAAAAATGTACATCATGGATAAGGCAAAAAACAAACTCAAAGGGATGACTGAGGAAACCACAAGCCCTGAACGAAAGTTTCCCAGCAACAAAACCACTACAAAAACAACAATTAAACAGCCCAGTATTAGGTTTTCAGCAATGGTAAAGGTAGTTCTTCCAATCAAATCACTTCTGTCCAAAAAGCCGTTGATCACAATTCCTTCTGGCAATGTTGGTTCGATCTGAACCAGTTTTTGTTTGACCCGATCGATGGTCGCCTTGGAATCTGCCCCTTTGAGCATCATCACTTGTCCCAGTACTTTTTCACCTTGTCCATTGGCAGTAATCGCCCCAAAGCGATTGGCATGACCGAACCTTACTTCTGCCACATCTCTGACATAAACCGGTTGGCCTTCTCTGCTCTTTACTACTATCAGCCTGATTTCTTCAAGCGATTTAGTTTGTCCCTCTGCTCTGATAAAGTAAGAGGCATTTGTCTTTTCTATATAGCCGCCTCCTGCGATAGCGTTATTTTGTTCCAAAGCCATAAATACCTCAGCGAGGTCTATATTCATGGCTTTCAATCGCTCAGGATTTACCGCTACTTCGTATTGCTTCAGGTATCCTCCCCAGGTATTGACTTCGACCACACCAGGAGTTCCAGAAAGCTGTCGTTTGACGATCCAATCCTGGATGGTTCTAAGGTCAGTTAATGAATACTGGTCTTCATACCCTGGCTTGAGATCTATGGTATATTGATAAATTTCGCCCAAGCCGGTGGATATAGGACCCATAAAGGGTTTACCGAAATTAGATGGGATATTTTGTTCTGCCGACTTGATCTTCTCTGCAATCAACTGCCTAGGCAGGTAGGTGCCCATATTGTCGTCAAAGACAATGGTTACTACAGATAAGCCAAATTTTGAGATAGAACGAATTTCTTTGACCCCCGGGAGATTGACCATTTCCAGTTCTATGGGATAGGTTAGGTATTTTTCTACGTCTTCTGTGGATAGGTTTCTTGAAGTAGTTATTACCTGAACTTGATTGTTGGTTACATCGGGAACCGCGCCTATTGGTATTTGAGTCAAGGAATAGGTGCCAAATCCAATAAGGCCTAAAACAAAAAGAAATACAAGGAGCTTATTTCCTACACTCCAACGAATAATTTTATCTAGCATGATTTTGATTAATCCCGAACAATTTCAATTGATTATTCTAAACAATATATGAATTACTTATTATAGATTCTGCTTAAACACAAAAAAGGTTATAGTCATTCTATTACATTATTGAATCACTTTAAAACAATAACTTTGTTAACAGCGGTATTATATCTCCGATTTCTCCATTCATTGGATTTTCTCTTAAATTCAATATCCTTTATTTTTTTAATACCTAAAAGTACACACAAAAACCTTTAAGGTGGCTTAAATAATTCTTAAGGTCTCCTTAAGAATGTTGTAGAGAGGGTGGGAACAGAAGTGTAAAAGTCGATCCCTTTCCTTTTTCACTTCGCGAGGTAAGGCCTATTTTGTAAAAATCGCACAGTTTTTTAACGATGGAAAGACCTAACCCTGCACCATTAATACGACCCAGCTCATGGCTTTCTCCACGAAAAAATGGTTGGTATATCTTTGTTAGTTCATCCTCCGAAATCCCTATTCCCAAATCTACTATATGCAGGAAGATTCCCTCGTTATCCTTCTCAAGGATCAATTTGATGCCTTGGTTTTCAGAGGAATACTTTAGTGCATTGTGGACAAGGTTCTCAATGATTATGGCCAATGATTTTTCATTGGCTTTGATGTAAAGATTGGTAGGGACCTTGTCTTCCAATTGGATGGATCGGGTTGGGTTTTGGGTAACTACGGAATCCATGATGTCCCTTATTAAATACTTCAAATCTACTTCCTCACTATCATAAGGGCTTTTCTGAAGTCTTGCAAGGGTCAATAATTGATCCAGGATAGCGTTTAGTTTGTCTATGATTACAATGCCATTTTTTATTTTTTCCACATACGCTTCCTGTGGTCTTGGCTTTCGGATCAATACTTCAAAATTCCCTTTTAATATCGCCAGTGGCGTCCTTAATTCATGGGATGCATCAGAAGTAAATTGCTTTTCCCTCAAAACACCCCTTTCTATCCTTTCCAAAAGATGGTTGATAGATACAGAGAGGCTGTTGATTTCATCCTTATACCGTAGGGAAGGAAGCCTTTCATTGAGGTTGTCTTTTGTGATTATTTCGGCCTTGCGAGTAATATCTATAATGGGCTGTATACTTTTGGAAGCCAACCACCTCAGAGTAAGGAAAAGAAATAACAAAACCACAGGGTAAAGTAGAAAAAGTACGGTTTTAAGATTGGTGAGTAAGAGCTTGGAATCCTCAAAAGAAGTAGCGAGTAATAGATATCCTGACAACGCTTTGTTGGTAAATAACTCCACTTGCATTTGCCTTATTTCTTTTCCATTTAGGGTAAGGTTAAAACCCTTGTTTTCTGAAGTGGTACCGGGTTTAAAATTAAGATTGTTGGTTTCCAGATTTGGCGATTTGTCCATGGAATTCCCTTCTTCATCCACGATTTCAATGAAAATGGGGTTGAAATTAATTTCATTGTGCTCCTTCTCTTCCCACTCTCCCTTGTGAGCAAATTTTATTTGGCCATTCTCAATTTTTATTTGATCAACATGCTTATTGGTTTCATTCACAAGGTTGTGATCAATATTGCCCAAAACAGTCGATTTCACTACCATATAGATAATGAAAAACGAAACCAGCACCATAAAAGCAGATGCCATGGTAAGTTTGAAAGATATCCTGTTTTTATATGTCCTTTTCATTCTTCATTGGCCATATATCCTACCCCTCTAATGGTTTGGATGTAATTGTTGTCTTTACTCAAGCCGAGCTTTTTTCTCAATGAATTGATGAAAACATCAATCACGCCGGTGTCATAATCAAAATGAATGTCCCATACACTTTCTATTATTCGGCTTCTCCGGCAAACTTTGTTTTTGTGGCGAAGGAGGTATTCCAAAAGCGCAAATTCTTTTTGGGTCAAAACGACTTCCTTCCCATTGGTTTCTACGCGATGATTTTCCGTAAATAAACTGATAGGGCCAAGCGTAAAACACAGTTGATCACCAGACTGGGATCTCAATTGTACCCTGATACGGGCCAGTAACTCTTCAAAATTAAAAGGTTTCCTGATATAGTCATTTGCCCCGGCTTGTAGGGCAAATATGGCCTCATCTGAAGTGTCTTTGGCAGTAATGAATAGGATGGGAGTGGAGGGAAACTCTTTTCTGAACTGCCGGGTAATCTCAATACCGCTTAGGCCCGGCACCATCCAATCTACAAGAAGGATATCATAATACCCCTCCAGAGCCATTTCCAATCCTATCCTGCCGTTATCTGCCACGTCTACAGCATAGGCTTCTTCTTCCAGGCCTTGCTTTAAAAATCCTGAGATCCCAGGTTCATCCTCAATTATTAGAATCCTCATTCTGAATGAAGTTTATAAATCACTGCAAATCATTTATTGGCATTTTTGAAGTTTACCAGCCAGGGGTAGTTGATACTAATACAAAGCAAATAAACGATATCTTTCTTAAGATTGCCTTAAAATACCATTAAGGTAGTATAAAAATTAGCCCTTGAATATGCATTCCAACCGTGAATATTTTTCACAAGCCTTCAAATGGCTCTTCGATTCTTCTTTTGGCAAGCAATTTTTCACTGATCAACAGAGTTTTTATTTGATTTAATTCTAGTAGTATTACACTTATTGATTGACACTACTTATAGTAAATTATGTGCTACAAAGGACTTTGCCAAACCCAAAAAATTCTCTTCTAAAATGCTATCTGTAGGGAATAATTTTTGCATTTCATTTCTGGAGAGTAATAATATTTCTTCTAGATACTGCTTTGCACCTTTATCAGTCCACTTGTGTAGCCTGCTTAATTTGGTCTTGGTCAAAATTAAAGAATGATTTTATCGATTATAAAAAATAAGATGAATATTAAATTGTGTGTACAAAATCTGACTGATCAGTCAATTATGCTTTTAAAAAATAGTATCAAAGGGTTGAGTAAAGATAAAAAGGAAATAATTGGTATTCAATCCCTATTATTTCCATTTCATCTATAGAGGTGCTATTTATTAATCCCTGATTTGCCCTTTTCCTCTAATTACCCATTTATAGGAAGTCATTTCTTCCAATCCCATTGGGCCTCTGGCGTGTAGTTTTTGCGTACTAATGCCAATTTCGGCACCTAAGCCAAACTGAGCACCATCGGTAAAGGCTGTGGATGCATTGGCATACACCGCTGCAGCATCTACTGCCCTAAGAAAATGGTCAATGGTTTTTTTATCCTCTGCAATGATGGCTTCACTGTGTTTGCTACTGTACTTGGATATATGTTTCAGTGCTTCTTCTATATCTGCCACCACTTTTAGCGAGAGTGTCATGGAAAGAAACTCCGTGCCAAAGTGCTCTTCCTTGGCATGATGAAGCAGGTTCTCAGGGTATTTTCCTTCCAATTCTTTGTATGCCTGTTCGTCTGCATAGATGGTTACCCCTTTTTTTGCCAGTGGCAGGGTCATTGCCTCCAAGTCTGCTTTTCTGCTCTGGTGCACCAATAAACAATCGAGTGCATTACAGACGCTTACCCTTCTTGTCTTGGCATTTAAAATAATAGCAGTGCCTTTTTCAAGGTTCGCAGATTGGTCAAAATAAGTATGGACGATACCTGCACCAGTTTCTATTACTGGTACCTTAGCGTTTTCCCTGACAAAATTGATTAGTCCCTGACTTCCTCTTGGGATGATCATGTCCACAAAACCTACGGCGTGAAGCAAGGCTTTGGTGGCCTCCCTTCCTGCAGGAAGTAGACTGACTATATCGGTAGCTACATTGTTTTTCTTCAGTACCTTATGAATGACATCAACAATGCAGGAATTGGAGGCATAAGCATCGGATCCCCCTTTAAGCACTAGGGCATTTCCTGTTTTCAGGCAAAGGCTAAAAACGTCGAAAGTAACATTAGGTCTCGATTCATAGATGATGCCTATTACTCCTATAGGAACCCGTATTTTTTTCAATTCCAATCCATTGGCAAGAATCTTTTTAGAAATAATTTCACCTAGAGGCGTGTCTAGTTTGGCCACATTGATAAGGTCACTAGCAATTCCTTCCAACCTTTCCTCAGTCAATTTAAGACGGTCATATTTTGAGTCATTAGGGTTCATTCGGTCCAGGTCGTCTTGGTTGGCATCGAGGATTTCTGGGGTGTATTTTATGGCTGCCATCGCCAAATCATCTAAAATTTTATTGATTTTATCTTCCGATAGGAGGGAGAGCCCCCTGCTTGCTTCCAGTGTTTTTAAAAAGATGTTTTCCTGGTTGTCCATAAGTAATATTGTTTATACCGACAGGTATCAGTTTAATTCAGAAATATAAAGGTAATCATAATGTATCAATGGTTTTTGACCACTAAGGCCAATTCTTTCATTGGCAGTTTTAGCATTGTATTCGGCTTTCCCAAGACCGAGTCTGGTTCCTGCTGGATCTACAATACGAATAATATCCCCTTTCAGAAATTCCCCTTTGATGGATAGAATCCCCACAGGCAATAAACTGGTTATTTTATCCGATACCAATGCTTTTTGAGCCCCTTCGTTAATTGTAACTTCTCCTTTGGAATAATTGTCACTGTGAGCGACCCATTTTTTGTGATTGTCTTTTGATTCCCCAGGTTCAAAATAGGTGCAATTAAGCTCCTTGTTAAAATAGGCGATTAGCACATTGTCTTTCTTCCCATTGGCAATCAAAACTTCAATGCCAAGATTGGCAGATTTTTTTGCCATGGTCATTTTTGTAAGCATTCCCCCGCGTCCAAAGGAGGATTTATGGGTGGATATATATTGGCTCAAATCAGGCATTTTCTGTCCTACAAATGTTATAAGTTCGGAGGAAGGATCTGAAGGATGGCCCTTATAAATTCCGTCGACATTGGTAAGTAGCAGTAAACTATCGGCGTCTATCATGGCAGCCACCAGCCCTGCAAGTTCGTCATTATCTGTGAACATCAATTCGGTAACAGCCACAGCATCATTTTCGTTAATTACAGGTACCACATTGTTTTTTAATAAACCATCGAGGCAATTTTTCATGTTGAGATAATGCGTCCTGTCTCTAAAATCCTCCTTTGTAACCATTAGCTGGGCAATGGGATGCCCGTAATTGGAAAACAATTCCTTATAGTGCCGGATTAGTTCTATTTGCCCGATGGCAGCCCAAACCTGCTTTTTGGATATTGCATCGGTTTTTGGGTTCAGTGGTAACGATTTTCTTCCAAAAGCAACAGCACCCGAGGTGACCAATACCACTTTTATACCTTTTTCCAAAAGGAAGACCATTTGGTCTACTAGGCTTGCCATTCTGTTTAGGTCAGGACTACCATCCTCCATGGTTAGCACATTGGAACCTATCTTGATGACGATGGTATTGGTTTTATGCTTCATTGTCTTTTGGAATTGTAGAATAAATGCAAAATTAGAAAGATTCATTAAATAGACTAACGATCAAAATTCATTTATCGAAGCTGAACATGGGTATTTAATCTGGATTAGTCAGAAAGATTGCCCAATACTTCTCGGAAAGTGTTGCAATTGCAAGACAATCAGTTCATTTGGAGATTTTACGATAGTAAAGTTATAGTGAAATTGAAAATGACAACGATTGATTGATTTTAAAGTGATTTCAGGACGTTGTAGAATGTCTATCGCATATTTCGGGTTTAAGTATTTATTGATTACTTTGTATCCTTTAAGGCAATTGTTTAAAGAAAAATTATATCACGTTTGGGAGAGCAAATTATAGCATTTAGTAATTGGATTTGGGGTACCCCCTTGTTGCTTCTTTTGATGGGTGGCGGATTTTTCATGTTGGTTTATTCCCGTTTTATTCCCTTCAGGGGCCTAAGACATGCGATGAAAGTGGTAGGAGGGAAATACGACGACCCTAATGCTACAGGAGACATTACTTCCTTGCAGGCTTTGTCCTCAGCAATAGCAGCTACGGTAGGTTTAGGAAATATTAGTGGAGTAGCACTAGCCATAAGTACGGGTGGACCAGGAGCTATATTTTGGATGTGGGTATCTGCTTTTGTGGGCATGGCCATCAAGTTTTTTACCTGTACACTTGCCATCATGTACAGAGGGAAGGATTCTTCTGGCCACGTCCAGGGAGGCCCCATGTATGTCATAGAAGAGGGGATGGGTAAAAAATGGCGCTTTCTCTCTGTTATTTTTTGTGTAGCAGGCATTATGGGATTATTGGCCATTTTCCAAGCCAATCAATTGACAGAAGTAATACGCGTGGTAATGTTACGCCCCATGGGACTTGATTGGGGGCAATCTACTCGATGGATAATTGGCATTACGATGATGCTCTTGGTTGCAATAGTCATTTTGGGAGGAATCCAAAGAATAGCAAAAGTAGCCTCGGGGCTTGTACCTTTTATGGTAATCATGTACTTCCTGGGTGTTTTTGTTATTTTATATAAAAACATGGGAGAAGTGCCGGAGATGTTGTGGTACATTATTGAAGATGCATTCACCGGCAAGGCCGTTTTAGGGGGCGCTGTAGGTCAAGTGATCATCACAGGGGCCAGAAGAGCCGCTTTCTCAAATGAGGCCGGTATAGGCACTGCGCCCATGGTTCATGGAGCTTCTAAAACGAATGAACCTGTCAGAGAAGGGCTGATAGCCATGTTGGGTCCCTTTATAGATACAATTGTGGTTTGTACCCTTACCGCTTTAGTAATCATGGTTACGGGTGTCTGGAAAACAGGAGAGCAAGATGGCGTTTTGCTTACCTTGTCGGCATTTGAAAAGGGATTACCAGGAATAGGTAAATATATATTGGTGGTAGCTGTTCTCGTATTCGCTCTTTCTACCATGTTCACGTATTCCTATTATGGCCACAAATGCTTCAATTATCTTTTTGGTGCAGATAAGGCAAATTATTACAATTATTTCTACCTGATCACCATTGTTGGCGGTGCGGTCACTTCCCTAAGTGTGGTCATGAGTTTTGTGGATGGCATGTATGCGATCATGGCCTTCCCAACGATGATTTCAGCCATCTACCTCTCACCAAAAGTAGTAGCAGCGACCAAAGATTATTTTAGGAGAATGAAAAGTATGGACAACAAATGAATTGGTTAATAGCACCTAATGCTTTTAAAGGAAGCCTGGAGGCGGATGATGCAGCAGCCATCATCCAAAACATAATCCAAGTCAGGAGCAAAGACGATAAGGTAAGGACCGCCCCTATAGCTGATGGCGGTGATGGAACATGTTATTTACTTAATCAACAGTTAGGCCTAGAGAAGTTTTATGCCCTCGTTAGTGATCCAATCGGAAGACCAGTGGATGGATTCTTTGGTTATGACCCAATTACTGAGACCGCCTACCTGGACGTGTCAACGGCTTCAGGTATCAAATGGCTGACACCAAGCGAGCTTAACCCTTGGTTGAGTAGTACTTATGGAACGGGGGAGTTGATACTAGAAGCGATTGCCAAAGGAGCCAAAAACATTGTATTGGGATTAGGAGGTAGTGCTACAATAGATATGGGCACAGGTATTTTGGCTGCCCTTGGGATTGTCTTTCTGGATGATGAGGGTAAAGAATTGTCACCGTTTAGCCCTAAATTCCTTCAAAAAATAGACCGTATTCAAGTAAAAGAGAATATCCCTTCGGTATCTTTTACTTGCCTGTGTGATGTGAGCAATCCTTTTTTGGGAGAAACAGGGGCGATCCCTGTTTTTGGGCCTCAAAAGGGTTTAAAGCCTGAGGACCATTCATTGTTCGTTGAGGCATCAAAACATGTTTATCGACTTTTTGAAAAAATAAGTAAAAATGCCATTCATGATCAGCCTAGTTTTGGTGCTGCTGGTGGCATAGCCTTGGGTTTGAGTGCTTTCTTCCCAACAAAAATGGCACAAGGAGCTCAATTTTTCTTTGAGAAAATTGGGATAGAAAAAATGATAGCAACCGCTGACGTAATTGTCACAGGGGAGGGCAGATATGACAACCAGTCCGCAAATGGTAAAGGAAGTTTTGAATTGCTCCAATTGGCGGGGAAGAAAGGTAAAAAAGTATGGCTGATCACCTCAGGAAATGAAGCTGATGGAGCAGGATTTGATGAGGTAATTAAGCTGGCAGACCTCGATTTCAACCTTCCAAATATAAAAAATACCGCAATAGAAAATTTAAAAGTAGCAGTTATAGAAAAACTTAACGAAAAGGGGTTTTAGAAAATTTTTTTAGATATAAAATAATATAAAGAGGTTTATCTACTATTTAAACTTCAGATTTCATTTTATTAAATGAAGAATTCGTTTTTGGATGATTTGCTAAATAAAAAAAATGAAAACAAGTACTTTTTAATTAGTAAATTTGTTGAATTCAGTAATAGTTATTTTTAAACTTTTTTTTAATATGAAAAACAACAGCCTATTTCTGATCATTGGAATAGTGGCGACACTATTTTCCTGTGATCCAAACAATGACATGCCTGATCCAGGTGCACAGGAGGGTTATCTTGGGATGAATCTTCCTGCAGGTTTTGATTTCACTACTACAAAAACAGTTGAATTTAACCTGACGGCTTCAAGCCGAGACAAAAGTCCTATCCCCTTTGTCGTTTACAAAATTTACGACAACAATCCTCAAAAAGAGGGTGAATTATTGCAAACTGTTCGCCTAAATGAGGAAGGCAGCGCTACCGTTTTTATCGATCTTCCCAGCTATCAAGACCAGTTGTGGGTGAGTTCCAGTTATATTGGAGTGGAACCAGTGGCCATAGTGCCTGTGACAGGCAGACAGGCTACTTATAACTATGATGCGGCCAACCCGAGTGTTGTACCAGATGAGTATTTTGAAATTGATGAGGAAAATACAAATTCCAGAATTGCAGCAATAAATGAAGATTTTCTTTCTTTGGGTTCATGGGATAGTCAAGGTAAACCATCTTACTTGTTGGAGCCAGATAAGATTACTCGCGAATTACTCAAAAACATCAATTCAAGCCTGCCTGAGCAGAAGGATGTAAGAAAGCACAACCCCAAAGCTTTGGAAGATAAATACAAAAGAGAGTTGTTTGTAAGTGAAGATGCCGAAGTATGGGTAACATATTTACACACCGGTGGGAGTTACCGCAATACAATAGGTTACTATTGGTATAAGGAGGGTGAGGCACCCAAAACTTCTGCTGATATTAAGAACAAAACGATTATTTTCCCAAATGCTCAGGCGGGGGTATTAACATCCGGTGATAAGGTAAAACTTGATGGACCAATGGATGGTGCTTTTGAAAAGGACACCTATATTGGGTGGTTTTTGATTTCAAATGGCTGGCAAGGGGGAAGAATTTCCAATGGAAATGGTACTTTTTATGCGGATAAAGATCTTAATAAAGAAAATGATAATGCATCGGTAAGGGACCAAATGGTGTTTTTGTACGATGCTACTGAGCAAATTATCCTTATGGGTTGGGAAGATATTCGCAGGGATTATAATGAATGTGATCACGACTTTAATGATGTGATATTCTATGCTTCCTGGAATCCCATTACAAGTGTAGATTTGTCAGATTACGTTCCCATCGATACCAATGAAAAAGACAAGGATAAAGATGGTGTGTCAGATTACCAAGACGAATATCCTGATGATCCGGATAGAGCTTTCAACAACTACTCTCCTGCAGCCAATACTTTTGGTACGCTATTATTCGAAGACCTTTGGCCAAGTTTTGGAGATTATGACATGAATGACCTGGTAATAGACTATAATGTCAACGAAATATCAGATGGGAATAACCGCATCAAAGAAATTCAGTTAATTACAGTAGTTCGTGCAACTGGTGCAGGTTATCGCAATGGATTTGGCATACAATTGCCTGTCACTGCAGATCAGGTGGCAAGTGTAGAAGGTACTAGGTTAAAGACAGGGAAAATCAAAACTTCATCAACCGGTGTAGAGCAAGGGCAGGATTTGGCAACGGTGATCATAATGGACGATGTGAATGATAAGTTACCGTTCTTGGCAAACGTAAATCCTGATAATGCCCATCACGAAGAAGATACGGTTAAAGTTAATATTGTATTCAAAGCGGCCATTCGAAAAGCTGTTTTGGGTGCTGCACCCTATAATCCATTTATGATTATTAATCAAGAAAGAGGTAGAGAAGTTCACCTTATGAATAAACAGCCGACAGATTTAATGGATAAGGAATTGTTTATGACTGGAGATGACATCAGTTCCATTGGCCAAGGTAAATATTATACCAGTTCCAAAGGATTCAACTGGGCGCTTCATATTCCCAAAAGTATTCCCTATACTCAGGAGAAAGTGGATTTCACAAAAGCATACAGTAGATTTTCGGATTGGGCGAAATCCGGCGGAAAATCTTATTTAGACTGGTACTTGGATACCGATGGTCAACTAAATTCAGATGCTATTTATAAAAAATAAGCCAACCCAATAAAAAAAGCCTTCCCAGTGTATGGGAAGGCTTTTTTTATTGGCATTCAATAATTAAACCCGAAAAGTGCAATAGCCATTCCATCTAATTATTTAAAGTAATATTGAAGCAGCAACCACTAAATAATTATAATTTGTACTTGAAAATTTCAAAGTAAAAAGATCGATGAATTGTATAAAAATTGACTATAAAAGTTTATATTTCAATATTATTATAATGTTTTTTTATTATGCTATCCTCTTTGAATTTTAATCTAGTGTTGTTTTTATTGGTGGTGGTGGCCGTTGCGCCAGTGTTGCTTATATTTTTTTTAAAGAGGGATGAACATGGCCAAGTGTCGACGTATTTCTCTGCTTTAGTGATTGCGTGTTTTGTCTATTCTATTTCAAATGTTTTTGAGTTGACAATGACAACTATCCCAAATAAACTATTGATGTATAAAGGGATGTATGTCGGAGCGGTTTTATTTGCACCTTTGGTGCTCTTGTTTACCTTGGTTTATACAGAAAGGGAAAAATGGATCACTCAAAATAGACTGTACTTGTTGTTTTTAGTGCCTGCCATAAATCTCCTATTGGTGTGGACAAATGATTACCATACCTATTTTTATAGCTCATTTGAGCTATCAAAGAAAGGAGAAATTATATTTATGGTGACGGGTAAAGGGTTTGGCTATTGGCTTCATCAATCCTATACGCTATTTTTATTATTTGTCAGCTTGAATCTTTTGTTGAAAAGGATAAAGGAAGTTCCTCCTTTTGATTCCAAGCAAGTATTCATGGTAATCCTAGGTCTATGCTCACCTTTATTAGTTTATTTATTTTATTTGACGAGTAAGGGGCCTATAGTGATTGACTATATTACTTTCAGTTTCTTAGGTACAGGGTTGTTTTTTTATTTAGGATTGACTCGGTTCAATTTATTTAAAATTGTGCCTATTGCCTATCGGACTTTGTTTGACAATATGCAGGAAGGAGTTTTGGTGACAGACACTACCGGGGCATTAATTACCTTAAACCTTGCCGCAGCCAATATGCTTGAGTTAAAAACCATTAACCAAAATATTGCTTTGAAGGTCATAGAAAAAGGTTGGCCGGAAATTCACGAGTTGCTTGTAAATTCTGAAGATTACCGAATGATTGAATTTTCTTACCAGAAAGAAGAATACCTAAATTGGTATCTTGTTTCCAAATCATCCATAAAGGGTAACAATAGAAAAGTTGTTGGAAGTATTATATTGATAAGGGATATAACCCAAGAAAAACTTTTCCAATTTGAAATCCAACGATCGAGAGAAGAGGCGGAAGAGGCCAACAGTGCTAAAACTGAATTTCTAGCCAATATGAGCCATGAAATTAGGACGCCTTTAAATGGTGTTATTGGATTTACAGAACTTTTGTCCAACACACAATTAAATGACCAACAAAGTAAATATGCAAATACCGCCTTAAATTCAGCCAATGCATTGCTGGATTTAATTAATGATATTCTGGATTTGGCAAAAATTGAATCCGGAAAATCAGAAACCAACATTAAGCAATTGTACCTTCACGAGTTGCTGGAAACTATTCTAGATGTTTTAAGCTTTCAGGCCCACAAAAAGGGATTGGAATTAATACTTGATTTGGACCCTAGGATTGGTGATTTAATAGAAACGGATGAATTAAAACTTAAACAAGTTTTAATAAATTTATTGAACAACGCCCTGAAATTCACGGAAAAAGGTCAGGTAATATTGAAGTTGACGCTGTTGAATCCGTATAGCGAAGAATATCATGAACAATTAAACATTAGGTTTTCTGTTTCAGACAGTGGGATTGGCATCCCTAAAGGTAAACAGCAATTAATTTTTGATGCTTTCTCTCAGGCAGACTCTTCTACCACAAAGAAATTTGGTGGGACGGGTTTGGGGCTAACCATTTCAAATAAACTGCTAAAGCTATTGGGCAGTTCCATTCAATTGATGAGTGAAATAGGGAAGGGAAGTGATTTTTATTTTGATCTGGAAGTCAAGGCCCATGATTTTAAAATACTTAGCGAAAATCTCACAGAACTTGGTGAAGTTTTGGTGATAGATGGGAATGAAATTTCAGGGAAAGTCATCAAAACTTATTGTGAGAATTTCAAGATGACGGGTACTCATGTTTCTACGATCACTGACGCTTTCTTTGCATTGGAAAACAATCTGAAGTTAGGTCTGGTGATTTTAAATAACAGCTTACTCGGGAAAAACAGTGTTTGGACTATGCAAAAGATGATGGTTGTTGTTAAAGACAGATCCGAACGGGTAAACTTTGTCGCAGCTCTAGGGAGTATTGAGCAAGAAATGATAGTGAAATCCTATCTGTCTATAGGCTGTAATGCTTTTTTATATAAGCCTGCTACTCCAGCTAAATTGGAACGGGTGTTAAAAAGCCTTTTGAAAACCAGTGCGGTGAAACAGGATTTTCCTAAAGAACAAAATGGTTATTCAATTCCTTCAAAAGCTAAGGATCCATTTAAATTATTAATAGCAGAGGACAATGCAGTAAACCGTATGTTGATTAAAATATACATGGAAAAGCTGGACCCCAATGCAATAATTTTGGAAGCTGAAAATGGAGAGGAAGCTTTAGAACTACTTAAGTCTTCAAGTAAACCTAATTTGGTGATTACAGACATTAATATGCCTAAATTAGATGGCTATGAACTGCTCAAAGCGATTAGGTCAAAGCCTAGTACCATTCAAATTCCTGTCATAGGCTTTACTGCCAATGCCTTTCAAAGTGAGGAAGAAGAAATAAAAAACGCAGGATTTGATGGATTTCTTACAAAACCAGTAGTTCAGGAAAAATTTAAAGAAGTAGTCATGAAATGGCTGAAAAATAACAATTAGCCTTTTTAGAAATAGGCAAACCAAGAGGGAGTTGATTAAATCACGCCTTCTTGGTTTTGACTAATTGTCTTCTCCTCTTAGTTTTACTACTGCACCTTCTAGTTCCTCACTGATTCTTATCTGGCAAGCCAGTCTGCTTGTAGGATAATACTCAGGTAATGCTTCCAATTGATCCAATTCCACATCAGAAGCATCGCCCAACCCGTCTTTGCCTTCCAATACTTCAACATGGCAGGTAGCACATAGTGCCATGCCACCACATGTAGCCAATACAGGGTATTCTGATGCTTTTAAGATTTCCATTAAACTCAAGCCCATATCATCGGGGGCTTCGATACTCTGGCGATTGCCATCGTGATCTTCTACTGTGAAAGTAACCATTTTGTAAAAATACGATTAAAATGAATTTACACCATTTACGGTAGTATACTTAAAACTTAATTTTTGATCAGGGTACACAAATTTAAATGCAGAATGCATCATAATGGCGGCCTCATGGAATCCACATAGGATTAATTTCAATTTACCAGGGTAAGTATTGATGTCCCCAATGGCAAAAATCCTATCCACTCCAGTGGAATAATCTCTGGTATCGACCTCTATCGCATTCCGATCTATGGTCAAGCCCCAATCCGCTATTGGTCCTAATTTCGGACTTAAGCCAAATAAGGGGATGAGGTAATCTGTTTCAATTGAAAACTGAGATTTGCTTTTGTCTTCTAAATAAACAGTATCCAAGTGACCATTTCCTCCCAATTTTTTAAGGTTGGCAGATAAAATAAGGTCTATTTTTCCCTCATTGGCCATGTTAAACACCTTTGATGCAGAATCAGGAGCTCCTCTAAAGGTTTCATTTCTATGTACCAACGTCACTTTCTCCGCTATATCAGAAAGGTAAATAGCCCAATCCAAAGCAGAATCTCCACCTCCAGCCAAAACCACCTTTTTATCCCTGAATTGTTCTGGATTTTTCACCATATAGGTTACTCCTTTGCCTTCAAATTCCTCCAGGTTCTCCAGGACAGGCTTGCGAGGCTCGAAACAGCCCAAACCACCAGATATTATCACTACTTTAGCGTTTACCTGAGTCTTGTCACTTGTAGTAAGGATATAAGACCCGTCGGTTTGTTTGCTAAGATGGTCAACACGTTCTCCTAAAGAAAATGTAGGCTTAAATGGCTTGATTTGCTCCATTAGATTGTTTACCAATTCTTGGGCTTTTATCTCAGGATATCCCGGTATATCATAAATAGGCTTCTGTGGATAGATCTCCGAAAGTTGTCCTCCTACTTGTGGTAAGGCGTCTATCAAATGGCAGCGCATTTTTAATAAACCTGCTTCAAAGACAGCAAATAAGCCAACTGGGCCTGCTCCAATAATGCAAATGTCAGTAGTAATCATCTTTTAGTCGATTTATGTGTTAACCTCTTTAAAAGTCAATAGTTTGTACAAATATAATTGGTATAACAACTAATATTGAGTAACTGTTAGATTTATTCTGCTAGATTATTATATATCGTGTTTAGAATTCGTTTAAATTCACCAAAATCTTTTTCATCTAGGTTCTCCCAAGCCCTCTGCCTGATTGTTGCTATTTGAGGTTTTAGGTCTTTTACCTTATCTCTTCCCTCCTGAGTAAGGTGCAACTGATAGCTTCTTCTGTCTTCAGGATGTTGAATCCTTTCTAAATAACCCTTTTTGCAAAGAATGTCAACAATCCTTGTCAAGGTAGGGTGATCTTTGAAAACCAAATGTGCCAATTCTGTCTGGCTCAGTTTTTCGTTTTCATCTAAGTTTTTTAAGACCAGCCATTGATCCACCGTTATGTCAAATTCCTTTAACTTAAACTTTTGTTGTGCGTATTGCTTGACCTTCCTTGCAGTCCGGTCCAGCAAAAATGAATATCTACTAAATTGCTCGTATGTCATACCAATTATTAGTACGACAAATATAATTAATAATTTAAATACAATCCCAATAAACCCTACAAAAAAGATAGGATTTGTTGGATTAAGAATATTATCCCCGAAAGAAGGGTAATTTGGGTATTCATTTTTTTAATTTTAAATTCAATATTGAAAATCAATAACCAATTGGCATTACTATGAAAATCGACTTAAGAGGATACCAGGCAGTAGTAGGAGGCGCAACCAGAGGCTTAGGGCTTGCCACAGCCCAGCAGTTGGCAGCATGTGGTGCATCCGTCACACTTCTTGCGAGAAATATAGAAAAATTGGAAGCTGCTAAAAGAACTTTGGCTGTAGGTGACGGCCAACAGCACCAATACCTGGAGGTAGATTTTTCGAATTTTGAATCTTTTAGTGCGGCCACTGACCAATTTTTCACTGGCAAAAAGGTAGATATCCTAGTTAACAATACCAATGGGCCGAAGGCAGGTTCTGTAGTTCAAAAATCCATCGAGGATTATCAACAAGCTTTTGACCTGCTATTTAAAACGTATCATCACCTCAGTCATCTACTATTGGATGGAATGAAAGAAAGGGGATTTGGCAGAATTCTCAATGTTTCCTCTGTCACCGTCAAAGAACCACTTTCTAATCTAGTATTATCGAATACCATGCGTACGGCCGTTGTAAGCTGGGCCAAGTCTTTGTCTAAAAATGCGGCACCTTATGGGGTAACTGTCAATACTGTGCTTACTGGTTCCTTCGAAACCGAAAGAATTGAATCCATCATCAAAAGCCAATCTCAGGAAACGGGTGAAGATTTTGAAGGTTTATTGAAACAAAAAAAGCAGGCAATACCCGCAGGCAGATTTGGCCAGCCTGAAGAATATGGTTACCTAATGGCTTTTCTAGCCTCTCCTTTTGCTGCGTATATCAATGGTGCAAGTATTCCAATAGACGGTGGCGCTTTAAATGGCTTATAACCTGAGTTCGACCCAATTTTATAAAAAAATCGTCATTCCGAGACCTAACATTTTCGAAATGCAGAAATCGAAATGACGATGTATTTTTGTAGCATCCTATGTAAAATGGCAGAGTCGAGAATAGCGCAAAATGCCTGTTTCCGAGTATGATCGGAAAGAAAGGATTCAGAAAAACCTAGGACATCAACTTATTGATTTACAGTATTTTAGAGAAATACGTCATCGGTAGGCTTTGAGTGGAGAAAGCGGTGGGGCACCTTCGACAAGCTCAGGGGACAAGACACACCCAGACTGCCACATCCTTTCCCATCTCAGCACTTCCCCCAAAAAAAGGGGTTCGAAGTGACTGATTTTGTCCGCCGCGGCGGATCATCACGTAATAGAAGGTCTATTGCATATTTCGGGTTTAAGACGATCTTACCCCGAGTTCAGGTTTATAAGGCTTCCGCTTTTAGGAATTTGATGACTTGATTTTCTACAGGTTTCAGCGATTGCAGGTAGGTGTAAATGGCGCCTAAGTCTTCTACAGTCATGCCGGCATACATGCTCCATGGCATAATTGTTTGCATTTCCCCAGCTTGAACTTTGCTGAGCTCACTTCTGTCTTCAAATTGCTTAAATCTTTCTGTAAATTGGTCCTTATTCCAATTGCCTAATCCTGTTTTATGCGGGGTGAGGTTTGAACTCGTTAAAGTACTGCCATCAGGCATATTAAAAACCCTTCCACCAGCAAGGTATTCACCTGTAAATTCACCATTTTCAAATTGGGTATGGCAGTCATTACAGGCTGCTGCATTTACAAGGTATTTTCCGTAGGCAATTGCATCAGTAGCCGGAGGTCTGCTAGAGTATTCAGCCTTTTGAGGCATGGTTCTCATAATTAAGCTAAATGGGAAATCAGCCACAGATGGGGGCTGTATTTTTTCAATGGGAGTCAATGTACGAATATAAGTGATTACTGATAGTATGTCTTCTTTATCCATTTTCCCATAGTTGGCATAGGGCATAATGGGGAAGATGGGATTTCCATCCTTTTTGACACCGGTAGTAATCAGCCTGAAGAGTTCTCCATCTGTATAGGTTTTTAAGAAGGAAGGGGTAATGTTAGGTGAAATAAACGTTCCCGGAAAACCTAAAGCATGGTCGAACAACTCTCCTCCTGAGCCCTCCGTTCCAGGTATTGGTGGGCCACTAAATAAACTAAAATCCCTTTTAGAGTGACAGTCGATACAAAGCATAACATGGTTAGCGAGGTATTTACCACGGTTGAGCGCTTCTGATGTGGTGACCAAATTCATGTTTTCAGGTGGACTGCCTACATTAGGAAGTAACATCTGTACGTACACTAAAGAGCCAAGAATCAAAATCAGGATGAAAGAAACAATAAATATACCAAGTTTAACATATCTATTCATAACTGATTAACTTTTATGGTGTAAAAATTTTATATAGACATAACCTTTAAGAATGAAATTTTAAATTGCAATTATGTGGTAAGCAATTTAATAAAAAAATTTAACATTAAATTTCAAAATAATATAAACTTTTATTAGGTGATTATTTTTTTAAAAATCTAACCAATTCTGATGTTCTTGAAAAGGTAAAATTTTCATGGTTCTTACAGAAAGTTATCTTGAAAGGATTTTCCGTTACAGCTAATTTTTCAGGCAAAGGCATTTCTATATTTTTCCTTAGTGCATTCTTGACCCAATAAGTCAAATGTTCAGGGCCAGCTATTTCAGGTAAAACTCTTGGGTTCTTCAATCTTATTTTCCCATTTCTTGCATCTATTTCCCATTTATTCCCAGGCAATAATTTCTGAATGTGACCTTCCAGCATTAAGTCCTCCGGGCTTCCTGAAACCAAAGGTTCTTGGTTGGCCATAATCCAAAGTTGGTCGGCAGTTTCCATGGCTACTTCGAGGTCATGTGTTACTACCAAGATTGCCTTATCGGCGTCTTTGGCCAGTTTCTTTAGCAGGTACATGATTTCAAAACGGTTGGTAAGATCAAGGTGGGCGGTAGGTTCGTCTAAAATCATGATCCTGCTGTCCTGGGCCATTGCCCGTGCTATCATGGCGGTTTGTCGCTGTCCATCACTCAATTGGGACAGCTTCTTTTCCGCAATCAAATCAAGATGGGTCATTTCCAATACCTGATTCACAAAGGCATTGTCAGCAGCACTTAAATGTCCCCAAAGGCCTGTATGAGGGGTACGACCTAAGGCTACCAATTCACGAACAGTCATTAGCCCTGATCGGATTTTCTCTGTCAAAACCACTGCGATATTTCTAGCACGGTCCGACTCATTCATTTGACTACCCATTTTTTCACCAAACCATATATCTCCGTTGATAGGTGGGTTTTGGTTCATTATGGCTTTCAATAAGGTGGATTTACCAATGCCATTTGGTCCCATCAGGCAAGTCAATTCTCCGTTATACAGTTCAAATGAGATCCCTGAAGCCACAGGGACGGCTTGTTTCCCGACGGCATAACCCAGCACCAAATTTTTGGCATGAATGCAAGGATTTGCAGGTCTATTTTTATTTTGAGAGGTGTCCATAGCGTTGGGGATTAAAATGCCTCACTAAAATTTCTTTTCATAATCAACCAGATAATTAATGGTGCACCAAATGCTGTGGTGACGGCATTGATCGGTAGGCTGGAAGCATAGCCTGGCAATTGGGCCAAAGTGTCGCAGGCCAATAATATCAATACGCCCAAAATAGCGGTCGCAGGAAACAATATCCGATGCTCATTGGTTTTAAATAGTAATCTGGCCAGGTGGGGTACAGAAATACCGATAAAGGCAATAGGCCCACAAAAAGCAGTTATACCTCCGGTCAATATACCGGTGCTGACTATCATTATCCACCGCAATTTTTGGAAATTTATCCCCATACTTTTGGCGTAAGCTTCTCCTAAAAGCATGGCATTATAGGATTTCACTGAGAATATAACCAATGTCAAACCTATAAGTATTGCTCCAGACAGTAGACCCAATTCGCTCCATCCTGTATTGCCAAGATTACCCATAGACCATAGGGTAAACATCTTCAATTCTTCGGCAGCACTGAAAAAGGACAAAAGGGTAACAATAGCGGAAGCAGCACTTCCAAACATTAGCCCTACGATCAATAAGGTCATGCTGTCCTTGACTTTCCAGGCTGCCAGGCCCATAAGTACCAATACCCCAATGGCTCCAGCACTGGAAGCGAGGATTACGGACCAATAACTAGCCGTTCCGGCAAATAGTTGCCAGCCAAACGCTGTTCCGGCCATGGCCAATAATGCGACTCCCAAACCTGCTCCCGAACTGATGCCGAGCACAAAAGGCCCCGCCAGTGGATTTCTAAAAAATGTTTGCATCTGTAAGCCGCTGACAGAAAGGGCTATTCCCGCTAAAATTGCAGTAATAGATTTCGGAATCCGGTAATCCATAACAATTATTTCCCAACTGTCTCTAGGGAAAGGTACACCTGCCAATCGCTCTAGCAAGGATCCTATAGGTATAGAGATAGAGCCAAGGCTGATATTTAACAGCCATAGGAACAATACTAAAATCAGGGAGCAGGTGAATTTAAGGCGATGGCTCATTGACCTATTCTTCTAATTTCTCAAAATACCTGAAGTTATGCTTACCAGCTTTTTTCGGGTGGAGGATTTTAATCATGTCCAGTAATACAAGATCCGGTCTCAGGTAGCCCTCTTCAAAATACCTCAATCCACCAGTAGCCCCTATCCCTAAAGTATAGGTATAAATTCGTTTCTCTTTAAACGCTTCGAAGGCTCCATATTTTGGGTTTTGGTCCACCATACTTCCCAAAGAAGCATAATTAGCAGCTCCTATCCAATAATCTGCCTGACCGCCCTGGTCCAAGACAAACTCATAATTTAACGTTAAACTTCCTGTATCTCCTTTATTGTCAAACAGGTAATGGCCACCTGCGTCGGCAATGATTTTTGCTGCCCAACTGTCTTTTCCAGGAGCATACCAGATGTCTTTGTACAAGGAACCCGAGAGTACACTTGGCTTGTTCCCCTCAGTTCCTTTAGCCACTAGTTCACTAGAGGCATTATAATTGGTAACAATTTCCGAATAAACCGCCGTTGCTTCTTCTTCCTTTCCTAACAAAACTCCTGTTACCTTAATCCATTCGGCTCTGCCAAGTGGATGTTTTTCCAGAAATTCCTGATTGATGATCACAGGAATGTTTGCAGCTCCCAATCTATCTGCCAATTTAAATGGTTCGCCAAATCCCGATATCATGACCCAATCCGGTTGGAGATCAATTATTTTTTCCATGTTCGTCATTGGGCCTTTTCCCAGATCAATGATCTTATTTTCATCAATTCGTCGTCTGATTGATTCGCTAGATATCAAGTCAAGATCAGGGAAAGCCATGAGGTGGTCTTCAGCATGTAAGTAATCCAAGTGAGCAACTTGTGGAGTGGCAGACAATATTACTTTATGGCTTCCCATTGGGATTTTACCATCGAGGGGGAAATCAGGGTTAAACGTTTCCTCTTCTGGGTCGTAAACCAAAAACCGCTGTTTTTTATCTGGGGATTGAATAATTTCAAGCACATAAAAATTATTGCCTCGGAAGAGCGCAAAGCCTTTTGCGTACATTAAGGGGACTTCTTCCAGAGATTCTATCGCCTCCTCGCTCTTAGGTTGATGGCAGGCAGGAAGTAAGAATAGAACTAAAACTAACAGGCGAATGACAAACATTTCTTAGAAATAGAGAATATAGTGGAATCAATTTTCAGGTCAAAGTAAACCATTGCAGCGTCCATTTCCAATAGTTTAATTTTTTCAAAAGTTTTTTGAATAGAGTTTTTACCGTATGTTTGTACCGATTTATGGTTCCCGATCCTTAACCAGGCGCTCGGGATTAATAGGGAATTCGGTGTGAAACCGAAACTGTCCCCGCAACTGTAACCCAATCTTTATAGCAATAAAGAAAATGGAAATCCATCCTTTGCCATTGTCCCTTTTGGGATGAGAAGGCGGATTTACCTTGGGAAGTCAGGAGACCTGCCAATAAAATCTTATCATTCATGGCTTTCGGGAGAAAGGCTGAGAAGTAGGTTTTAGCTGTTTTCAATACTTTTATCTATTGAATTTTGGTAATCAATTTAGATACCTGTAAAAGTGTATCCTAAAGGCGTATACTCAAGTTAAAATACCATTCTCTTCTTATTCCGAACTGTGTAAATACTTGGATACCTAATCAATAGAAAGAGGATGTCATTAATTGCGTGTTTGGTTTTTTTTATAACTGGTTGGCAGAGCGAACCAGATTCCTCTAGGGCCTTTCAGCAAGACACTTTGGAGCTTTCTACTGTGGAAGTGCATGCGGCTGCCTTGAGGAAATATGCTTTTGGTCAATGGGTACGAACACTCGAAAGGGATAGGTTAGACCAATTGTCAGGGTATTCTTTGGGGGAGGTTTTACAGCAGGAAACCGGACTTTTTTTACGACAATATGGAGCTGGAATGTTGGCGTCTTTGAGCATGCGTGGTACCTCAGCCGGACACAATGCCTTGTTTTGGAATGGATTGCCAGTAAACAGTCCTTCACTGGGGCAGGCAGATTATTCAATTTTCCCAACAGGAGGCTTTGATGATGTAAATATTCATTATGGGAGTTCAGGAGCCCTATATGGTACGGATGCCATCGGAGGATCTGTTCATTTGTCAAGTGACCTTGAATTCAGTACAACCAATGAATTGCGAATTGGGACAGTATTGGGAAGTTTTGGTCGATGGCACCAACAAGTAAGTTACCGTCAGGGAGGAGAAAAGTTTTCTTTTAGGACAAACGTCTACAGAAATTTTGTTGCCAATAAATTCACCTATAAAGACTGGGCAAGTCCTGGTACACCGGAAAGACAGCAAGAGCATGCCAGGGTCTCACAGATTGGTTTGGTGCAAGATTTTGCTTTCAAAATAAGTCCACGACAATTCTTAAAAGCCAATCTATGGGTCAATAAGAATGACCGCCAAATACAACCATTGCTGGGATCAGCAGCCAATGATGTCCAGGAAGACCGCAGTGTCAGATCTGCGGTCGATTATACTTATAAAGGTGAAAAGTATACCTGGACCGCCAAAACTGGTATTTCCAGTGATGTGATGGTTTTTAATCAGGACACCAATCAAACCAGGTTGTTTTTGCTTGGTACCGCATTGGACTATTCCTTCTCTCAAAAATGGCAAACCCTCGCTGGGATACGCTATTCCCATATCAAAGGCCAGCTGGCAACTTACTCCAGGCAGGAACAGCGCATAGAATTGTATCAAGCCACCAATTTCAAGCCCACTCAAGATCTGGGTATTTCCATGCAACTCAGGCAACTGATCCAAGAAGGAGAAGCAGCTCCTTTTACCCCTTCGTTGGGTGCGGAATGGTCCTTTTTTAATTCTCCTGGCTGGAATTGGAAGCTTACGGGTAACCTGTCAAGAAGCTTCAAAATCCCCACACTAAACGATAGGTTTTGGGTGCCGGGTGGGAATCCTGATTTGTTGTCTGAGAAAAGCTTAAGCAAAGAAATCGGCATAAGCAGTACGGGAGATCTATCCTCTTTTAGGATTGAAAACAGACTCACCTATTTCCATATGGACGTTGAAAATTGGATTTTATGGTTACCGAAAAGCACGTATTGGCAGGCCGAAAATGTACGCTCGGTACTCAGCCAAGGACTGGAATATTATTTCAAGACAGCATTAAAGCAAGGCAGGAATAGCTGGGGAATAAATATGGACTATGCCTTGAATAGTGCCGTCAATCAATCGGGTGACCAGGGGAATAAGCTTAGCGTGGGCAAACAATTGCCCTATGTCCCTCGGCACAAGCTCCGCACCCAAGGCAAGTTAGAGAATGGGCCTTATAGCGTTTATCTCCAACAACAATGGACCAGTGAAAGGTATGTAACCACAGATAATCAGACTGTTTTGGCGCCCTACAGTTTGTGGGATGCAGGAGTTGCTTACAAATTTGAGTGGAAAGGAAAGTTTAAGGGTAATCTGGGATTCCATGCTTATAATTTATTCAATGTGGATTATCAGGTCGTTCGCCTGAGATCTATGCCTGGAAGAAATTTTCAATTTAATATAAATGTAGTGTTATGAAAAAAATGAAGTTAGCCTGTAAATTATTTTTGTTAGCCCTTTTGGTATCCTGTGGGACGGATCCTGTTGAAATTCCTCAGGGGGCCTATGAGAATGGCGTATTGATAATCAATGAAGGCGCTTTTGGTGCAAATGATGGTGAAGTTTACCATTTTGATAAGAACACGGCGGAAGTAGAAGTCAATGTTTTTGAAAATATTAATACCAGACCTTTTGCAGGGCTACTTCAGGACTTGATAAGCTATGAGGACTATACTTACTTGGTAGCCAATACTGGCAAAGTAGAAGTTGTCCAGTCTTCCGATTTCATGTCAGTAGGTGCAGTCACCAATGACCTGGTAAATAGCCGGAGCATGGTCAGAGCCGATGGCAAGCTGTATATTAGTGATTGGGGGCCATATGATGCTACCTGGAGCAATCCCGAATCCTTTGTGGCAGTTGTTGACGACAAGACAGGAGGGGAAGTGGTTTATAAAATCCCCACCCCATCCCGACCCGAGGGACTTGCTTTTATTGGAGATAGAATACTAGCGGCTTGCCAGTTAGGAACTATAGCTGTGATAGAAATCGGAGAAGATGAAGTGGAGAAAACAATAACCGTAGAAGGAACCCCGTTTTTCTTTTTCGATTACCAGGGAAACAAATACCTCTATGCCAACGATAGCGAAAAAATCTACCTTCACAAGCTTAATTCGGCTACTTTTGAAGTGGTAGAAACCTTAGAATTCTCCGTAA
>Ga0105053_10000382_pt1 | contig 66894 bp, 54 predicted proteins | sample BON01_FD_78093 | JGI IMG/M metagenome (GOLD analysis project Ga0105053, IMG submission 78093) | Freshwater microbial communities from Lake Bonney liftoff mats and glacier meltwater in Antarctica - BON-01 | ecosystem: Environmental > Aquatic > Freshwater > Ice > Glacier meltwater | place: Lake...
ACGGAGCAATTGGTGCAACAGGAGCAGCAGGAACAAATGGTACAAACGGAGCAGTTGGAGCAACAGGAGCAGCAGGCACAAACGGAGTTGACGGAGCAGTTGGAGCAACGGGTGCAGCAGGTACAAACGGAACAAATGGTGCAGTTGGATCAACAGGTTTAACAGGTGCAGTTGGTACAAATGGAACAAACGGAGCGGTTGGTGCTACTGGCTTAACAGGAGCAGCAGGCACAAACGGAGCAGTTGGAGCGGTTGGAGCAACAGGTGCAACTGGCTTAACAGGAGCAACAGGCTTAACAGGCTTAACAGGAGCAGCAGGAACAAACGGAGCAGTTGGAGCAACTGGAGCTACAGGGACATTTCAAAGCGGAACCGCTGCCGGACAAATGCAATATTGGAACGGCACTGCATGGGTAACAGTTGCAGTAACAGTAAACGAAGCTGCTACTTTACAAATGATTGGTGGCGTACCTACATGGACAGGCGGAACACCACCAACCCCAAACGTAACCAACGCCACAACTGGTAAAATTTGGATGGACCGTAATTTGGGTGCTTCACAAGTAGCCACGAGTAGCACCAATGCCGCCTCTTATGGCCATTTATACCAATGGGGGCGTGCAGCTGATGGACACCAAATCAGAACGTCTCCAACTACAGCTACTTTAAGCGCTGTTGACCAGCCTGCACATGGTAATTTTATTACTATAAGCAGCAGCCCTTACGATTGGCGTTCACCACAAAACGTCAATTTATGGCAGGGGGTAAATGGGGTTAATAATCCTTGCCCAATTGGGTACCGCTTACCAACCGAGACAGAACTTAATACAGAACGTTTAAGTTGGGGTACCAACAATGCAGCAGGTGCTTTTGCCTCACCGCTTAAATTGCCTATGTCGGGCCGCCGCGTCAGCAGCAATGGTTCGCTCATCATTGTCGGTAGCTTCGGCATCTATTGGTCTAGTACGGTTAGCGGCACCAATTCCCGCAACCTCTACTTCAATAGCAGCACTGCCGACTTGTACACCAGCAACCGAGCACTCGGAAACGCTGTTCGTTGCCTTAAGGATTGACACTTTGATTAGCGCAGCGATTTGATTTATTTGACACTTTATCCTGCCATCCCTTTAGGGTGGTAGGATTTTTTTAACTACCGCGAAGCGTTTGAATTTTAATTTTGAAAAAATCGGGATGACAATAGCAGAAAAAGTAAACCAAAGTGCAAACGGCACCCTATTTACGGTCCACAAAGAGGGTTTGTTTTACAAGTGCTATAATGAAGATGCCATGGTTTTTGTGCAGAAAGTAAGGAAATACAAGGTTAGTTCGAAGTTTGTAAAAGCAACAATTTCTAATCTGCATAGTATAGGTTTTCCTGCAAGCTAGGTAGAATGTGGAAGTTATTCGCTCGTTGCTTCGTCTCTGTAAAGACTTAAAAATAATAGGAATGAAAGGGTTTGTAGCTTTAAATATACTCAACCTAAATAGGAAGCCGAAAAACCGGGCTTCATAATTTGAAAATTATCTTTCAAAATTTTGTCAAATTTCTCTTGCATCCAGATTTTATTTTCGAAGAAATTAATTACCGCTTTTCTAAAGTCATTAAATTTTAAGTAGAATTTATTGTAAACCACTTCTCTTTTTAAAATTTTCCAAAGTCTTTCAATAATATTAAGGTTTGGAGAATAAGGCGGCATAAAATGTAAAACTATTCTTGGATTTTCTTCCAAAAAAATTTTAACATCTTGCGCATGATAATATCTTGCATTATCAAGAATTATATGAATTTTTCCTTCTTTTTGTTCTTCCAAAATCAACTCTAATAAAGTAATCATAGTTTGAGCATTTAATCCTCAATGTACAAGACCTGCTTGCTTTCAAGATTTATAGCCCCGTTAATGTTAGTTCTTTGCCTGCCATTATTGGTTTTAAGCTGTTTTGTTTGCCCTTTCTTTATCCAACCGTAAGTAGCAATGGTGTTGTGCTGTGGATGAACTCCATCAACAAAGTAAATTTGATCTTGCACACCTAATTCTTTTTTCAATACTTTGTAATTTATCTATGAAGAGAATAAGTGCACTCTACTTTCTTCGCTTTTTATTTATTTTGAAAGACTACTTTAACGCCCATGTAAGATGTGTTGGGCTGCGAACAAATATAACGTTAAGGTTTAACTAATTAGCAAAAACTGTTTTGCAGTTTTGTAATTTTTCATTCATTACGAAATCTACAAACAGATTTTTGTGGTATATCAGACAGCTACCAAAATATCGTAACCAACTTACGCCCAATGCTTCTTACATAATGTTAGCAGTAGTTTTTTTATTCGTTCGGAACAAATTTGCTCACGTACGAGACCTTGTGAAATTGGCAGAATAGGAGGTACCCGAAGCACCTTTGGCGATTAAAGGCCCCGGATATGAAAAGCTGAAAACCGTTGCAACGGACCAATACCACTGAGAGTTGATAGTACAGATGAGATCTGCGATGCGAAGTGAGAGCAGTCTTTTTTATTTGTTGCGTTCGATTTATTTAATAAATCCATTTGCTATTAATTCTGCTCGAAATGCAATACTTACAAAGCAAATACAATAAAAAAGGCGTTCAGAATAATGCTGAGATTGAGCGCTCCACGTTGCCATATTTTCAGATACAGTTGTTCCGTTTTGCTGCTAGAAAATCAGAAATAAAATCGAAGTGAAAACCTGTCTGATTTTGTTTGTTCAAAATCTAATTCTCAAGAGTTGGTTTATCAATTTGAAATGCAAAACACACCTTGAAATTGAATTACTGCTAACATGAGTAACAACTAACTTTTTTGCTACTTTTCTTTTTAAATTGCTGATTTTATGAAGATTTTTTTTGTGTAAAATGATTAAGTACCGAAACTCTCTAAAATGTGCAACAATTTAGAGCTCAATTTTTGGAGCCAAAGTACAAGTGCTGCAAGGGTAAATTCTATTTGAGGTGCTCATAAAAAGAAGTATACGTGGGTTTAATTTGAGCAATTAGTTTTTCCTGAGACATCATATTACTTTTTTCGCAAAAAAATAAAGTATCTCCCTTGGCTTCTGCTAATTGCTTTTTTTAAGTATTGAGAGTAATTAATATTCTGACAACTATTTAGTAACGTGAAAGCTATGCTTAACTTTTGTTGAATGTATAAAATTTGGAAAGCCTGATTTATTCGGAATAAAAAAGAAACAATACCGTAGCTTAGTATTGGTTGGTCAGTAGAACTTCCTATTTTCTTGGTATGAGAAAATAGAGATATTAAAATGAATCTGACAAAAAATGTTTTATGGTAGTCTTAAAAAGTCTCCATATTAGGACATCGTAAAAAGTAGTTTAAACCATCAAACTTCTTGATTTTGAGCAGGAATTAATAGAATTTGAAAGAAAAAAAATAGAAGTGTCAACGTCTGTTGATATTTCTGGACTTTTCTATTTCTTATGGTGGGCAATAGTTTTATCTTTGTCGCCATGCAAGAGAAGATTATCATCATAGATTTTGGCTCACAATACACCCAATTAATTGGGCGAAGAGTGCGCGAATTGAACGTTTATTCAGAAATTCATCCGTATAATAAGTTACCGGAATTTGACGAATCTGTAAAAGGAGTCATTCTTTCTGGAAGTCCGTTTTCAGTTCTCGATGAAAATGCGCCACAATTCGATTTCGATTTGGTGAAAGGTAAAATACCGTTGTTAGGAATTTGTTATGGAGCACAATACATGTCTCATAGCTTTGGAGGTAAAGTGGCTCCATCCAATACAAGAGAGTATGGGAGGGCACATTTGAATTTTGTAGAAGAATCAAATGTCTTAATGAAAGAGGTTCCGCTGAATTCTCAGGTGTGGATGTCACATGGAGATTCTATAAACACTGTTCCCGATAGTTTTCACGTGGTAGCGAGCACGGCAGATGTTAAAGTAGCGGCCTTTCAATTAAGAAATGAGCAAACCTTTGGAATTCAATTTCACCCCGAAGTATATCATAGCTCTGATGGCTTACAATTGCTGCGAAATTATATTGTAGATGTTTGTGCTTGTGAACAATCTTGGACTCCTGATGCTTTTGCTGAAACTACAATAGCAGCTTTAAAAAAGCAAATTGGCAAGGACAAAGTAGTTCTAGGTTTAAGTGGTGGAGTAGATTCTACCGTTGCGGCGATGCTTTTGCACAATGCGATTGGCAAAAACTTGTATTGCATTTTTGTTGACAATGGATTACTTCGTAAAAACGAATTTGAGTCTGTTTTAGATCAATACAAGCACTTAGGTTTGAACATAAAAGGAGTAGATTCAAAAGATCGCTTTCTTTCAGCCTTGGTAGGAGAATCTGATCCTGAAAGGAAACGAAAAGCAATTGGACGTGTATTTATTGAAGTTTTTGATGATGAAGCCCAAGCCGTTACAGATGTAAAATGGTTGGGACAAGGAACCATCTACCCCGATGTAATTGAATCTGTTTCTGCAACAGGTGGGCCTTCTGCGACTATTAAGTCGCATCATAACGTAGGGGGGTTACCAGACTTTATGAAATTAAAAGTGGTAGAACCCTTGCGATTACTTTTTAAAGATGAAGTAAGAAGGGTAGGAGCTTCTTTGGGTTTAAGTCAAGAGCTTCTCGGACGTCATCCTTTCCCAGGTCCTGGTTTGGCTATTCGAATTCTTGGAGACATTACAGAAGAAAAGGTTCGAATATTGCAGGAGGTGGATTCTATATTTATAAATGGGTTAAGATCAGATGGACTATACGATAAAGTCTGGCAGGCCGGAGCAATTCTTTTGCCAGTTCAATCTGTAGGTGTTATGGGAGATGAAAGAACGTATGAGCAAGCAGTTGCATTGCGTGCTGTTAGTTCAACAGATGGCATGACAGCTGACTGGAGTCATTTGCCCTATGAGTTTTTAGCGAAAATTTCAAATCAAATCATCAACAAGGTAAAAGGTGTAAACCGTGTGGTTTACGACATTAGCAGTAAGCCACCTGCAACCATTGAATGGGAATAATATGAGGTATTTATTGGTTTTTCTTTTTGTAAGTTGTTCTCTTTTTAGTTTCGCTCAAGAAACGGAGAAAGAAGTTTTGACAGTGCATAAAATAGGAGGTAAGGAATATTACATCCACATTGTTGATACGGGAAATACGCTTTTTGCGATCAGTCGAAAGTATGCCATTCCACGAGAAGAAATTTTAAAAGCCAACCCGCGATTAACGGATGTATTAACCTTGGGTGATCGATTAATGATTCCCTTGGATAAAATTACGCGAAGAGATTTAGACGAGGCCCCAGATATTGACGGAAACTTCTTACTTCATGAAGTTCAAAAAAAGAATACCTTGTATTCTATAGCCAAGGAATATAGTGTAGAAATAAATGACATTATTGTTGCTAATCCCGGCGTAGAGGATGGCCTAAAAAAAGGAACCAAAATTAAGATTCCAGTTGCAAAAATTAAAAGTTCAAATGGGGGGGAGGAGTATGTGGTTCCTGCAGCTGCAAGTCCGTATGTAACGCATAGCGTAGTTGCAAAAGAGACCATGTACGCATTGGGTAAATTGTATAACGTATCGGAAGACTCTATCGCCTTGGTAAATAATGGCTTAGTTGGCGGATTGAAGGTGGGTGATTTGATAAACATACCTATTTTAAAGAATTATAAAAGGGTTGCCATTCAGGCAATTGAAGACGTAGAATTTGATAGCGCAGCAGTTAAAAAGTCTTACAAAGTATCGGTTTTACTGCCTTTTTATTTGGATTTAATGGAGCAGTCGAGCACGTTGGGATACAACCAAGCGCAAGAGTTGAACAAAGAGCTATTCAATAAGGCACAATATGCCATTGATTTTTATCAAGGATTTAAATTGGCTGCTCAAGAAATGACGGATCAGGGGTTAAACCTTGAATTGCATGTGTTTGATACCGGAAAAGACAGCAGCACAGTGGAAAAAATAATAAGTTCTGATAAGTTAGCGGGCTCTGATTTATTAGTAGGTCCCTTGTTTTTAAGTAATTTCTTGCAAGTAGCAGATTATGCCAAGCGCAATAAAATCAACATTGTTTCTCCAGTAAAGTTGAGCAACAAAGTATTGTTAGGAAATAGCTATGTCAGTAAAGTTGCAACAAGTGAACCCATCCAAACTCGATTTTTAGGTCAATACATTTACGATTCACTTCGGTTTAGCAACTTAATTGTGGTGTATCCTGACAAATTCCAAGACCGTAAGCGGATGGAAGTGTTGAAGAAACAAATTAAAACGGCATCAGAGGTAAATCAAGATACCACAAGAATGTCGCCGCTAAGAGAGGTGTTTTGGAACCCAAAAGACTTGTATGGTATTAAATCTAAGCTTAAAAAAGACGAACTAAACGTTATTGTTGCCCCAAGCTCAGATCAGTCATTTGTAACGCGCTTACTTACTTCTTTAAATATGATGGAAGGGTTCAAATTTAAGGTAGTAGGACTGGAAGGCTGGCAGAATTTCGAAAACATTGAAATTGAGTATTTACACAACTTAAATGTTCATTTAATTACATCAGAATTTATTGATGGAGATCACCTAGACAATTTGAACTTTAGGACCAAATTCAACGAAACCTACGAGACAGTGCCTTCTGAATTTGCCTATTTAGGCTATGATGTAGCCTCTTATTATTTGAACCTACTACAAGTGAGCGGGACCAATTTTGAGATGATGCTTCCCACTAAAAAAATGCAGGGTTTAAGCCGTAAGTTCTATTTTGTAAAAACAGGAATTGAAAGCGGATTCGAAAACCACTCCTCATATATCGTGCGCTACCAAGACTACACGTTAGTAAAGGTGCAGTAAATCACAATTTATTACTGCCTTATGTTCTTAAAATGGGGCGAGTGGAAGTTTAAACACCACGCTAGCTTCCCGAACTAATGGTGACAACAATTATAGAGCACCTCTTCGGTTGATTGGCTCCATAGAGTAGGCTAGTGTGTAAACAACTGAATGCATTGGAGTTTTAGCATAAAAAAAGCCACTGCAATTGAGTGGATTTCATTTTTTATAAAATAGCTTTGTCTGCCTGCTTATCTTAAATCAATTACATCGTAAGTAGGATTTTTAGCAGTAGAAAACATAAAAGTATTTTCAGCGATGTTTTCATTTGTTTTAAACGTTCTGATGGTGTAAACAAAATCGGTTCCATCCTTTCCTTTAATGTCGATTTGATCCACTTGCATTTTGTCTTTGTTCACATAGATTTTAATGGTGTGAAAACTTTGTTCATCTGCTTTTTCCGGAAATAAATTTATTACATCTACTTCAACTCCATTTAAAGTCATGCTTTTATCATATTTGTATTTAAATCCTTTTTCCCAAAGTGTTAAAATTTTAGTTGGACTAATGTAATCCTCTCTTTCATCAGCATCAGGTACATCGTTTATTTGCACTTCTTCAGCTTCATCCAATACGGTCCAAACTGTCTTGCCATCAGAAATTATTTTCTGACCAGCAATTTCTAAATTGTATTTCTCACCCTGAGTTACCAACGAACCACTTTGAGATTCTTCTATGTCTTCAGCAACATTTTTCATGGTATATTCAAAATCTGCACTCATGCTAGTGTAGGTTTTGGTCTTTGCACTTAGTTTGTCTAAGATTCCTTTTGCTTTTATGTCTTTGACTTCTTGAGCTTGCACATGAACATTAGCTGTAATCAAGCCTAATACAATTCCAATCTTTAATAAAACTTTCATATTTGTTTATTTTCTACTCGTTATTCAATAATTGTTCCAAACTTATTTCGTCTACCACAAGTACTTGTCTTGCTTTGCTTCCTTCAAACGGGCCAATAATTCCCGCAGCTTCTAATTGATCTACAATCCTACCTGCTCTGTTATACCCTAGTTTCAGTTTTCTTTGCAGTAAAGACGCTGATCCCTGCTGATGTTGTACAATGATTCTTGCAGCATCACCGAATAGCGCATCGCGTTCAGACTTATCTACTTCGCCAATAGATTTTGAATTGTCATCCACGTATTCAGGTAACAAAAATGCATCTGGATACGCTCGTTGGTTGCCAATAAATTCTGTGATAGCTTCTACCTCTGGCGTGTCAACAAAGGCACACTGCAAGCGCACCAAATCGCTACCGGTTGAGAGCAGCATATCTCCTCGTCCAATTAATTGCTCTGCTCCACCTGAATCCAAAATAGTTCTAGAATCAATACCAGTGGTTACTCTAAACGCAATACGTGCAGGAAAGTTCGCCTTTATAGAACCGGTAATAATATTGGTAGATGGTCGCTGTGTGGCAATAATTAAGTGAATCCCAATTGCTCTGGCCAATTGTGCTAATCGTGCAATGGGTGTTTCTACTTCCTTTCCCGCAGTCATTATTAAATCTGCAAACTCATCAATTACCAAAACAATGTATGGTAAATACTTATGTCCGTTTTCAGGATTTAATTTTCGTGCAATAAATTTGGCGTTGTATTCTTTAATGTTCCTTACAAATGCATTCTTCAACAATTCATAACGGTCATCCATTTCAATACAAAGCGAATTCAACGTGTGAATTACTTTTTGATTGTCGGTAATAATGGCATCTTCAGAATCTGGAAGTTTTGCCAAGAAGTGACGTTCAATTTTATTAAATAATGTCAATTCAACTTTCTTCGGATCCACCAGCACAAACTTCAATTGTGACGGATGCTTCTTGTACAGCAAAGAGGTTAATACAGCATTTAAACCAACAGACTTTCCTTGGCCTGTGGCTCCGGCCATTAATAGGTGAGGCATTTTTGCTAGGTCAAAAGCAAAAATCTCGTTCGAAATGGTCTTGCCCATTACAACGGGCAAATCGTATTTCGCATTTTGAAATTTTTCAGAAGCAATAACGGTTCGCATTGAAACTACATCCGGGTTCTGATTTGGAACTTCAATACCAATGGTTCCTTTCCCCGGAATTGGAGCGATAATACGAATTCCTAGAGCGGCTAAACTTAAGGCAATGTCGTCTTCTAAATTTTTTATTTTAGATATTCGAACACCCGGAGCAGGTACAATCTCATACAAGGTAACCGTAGGTCCAATGGTAGCTTTAATGGATTGAATTTTTATATTATAGTTTTCTAATGTATTGACAATCCTATTCTTATTTGCTTCTAACTCTTCTTTGTTTACTTTTATTTTACCATCTCCATGATCTGTTAGTAAATCAATACCCGGCATTTTGTACTCAGAAAGATCTAAAGTGGGATCATACTCACCATAGTCTTTCAGTTTTTTATTTACTTCCTTATCGCTCAGAATTTCATCTTTATCGGCTGACTCCTCAATTTCTAAAGAAACATCTTCTGGAATTTCATTCAATTCCTCCGTTACTTCAGTGGTAAGCTCAACCGCATCTATGCTAGCTTTCTCAATCGGACCTTCTACTTCAAGTGGGAATTTATCTTCCACTGTAACTTCCGTTTTCGTTGCTTCTTCCTCTTCCGAGGCATGTTCGTCGGTAATAGGTATTTCTTCAGTAGTGTGTGATGAAACGAATGGTGCAGTGGTACCTTCTTGAGCTAATTCCTCTTCGGCGGCGTCATGCAGTTCGTCTATCGTTTTCTCAGTTCTTCTCGCTTCCAGCTTTTCTGCTTCTTCCTTTCGAATCTGATCCACGTCTTTTTTGAAGTTCATAAAAAATGCCTTTACATCAAACACGCTAATGATAAAGACGCTCAATAAGAAAAAGATGAAGATTCCACCACCAATTTTCCCCAAAGTGGATGCTAAAAATATATTTAATTCATAACCAACTGCTCCACCAAGGTAAAATAGGTTGCCGTCAAAGAAAAAACCAAAAAACAGAGAAAGCCAAATCAACCCAAACATAGAATATTTGAGTGTTTTGAAAATAGGCAATAAGCTTATTCTGAATAAAATTTTAAAACCAACCAAAAAAGAAAGTACTACAAAGAGAAAGGAAGCAATGCCAAACCATTCATAAATGAATTGATGTGAAACGGCAGCGCCCAGTTTTCCTAACCAGTTTTCTGCAACAAGTGACGAGTCTTGATAGTAGTCCCAAAAAGAGATTTCAACTTTACTTTGATCAGCTTTCCATGTGAATAGGAAGGAAGTAAAGGCCAAAAGTAGAACTGCGGATGTAACGATTAAACCAACTCCTACAACCTGTTTTGTTTTCTCATTTTTAAAGAAATCAGTGTAGTGTGAAATCGATCGCTTTTCTCTGGTTGAAGCATTCTTCTTTTCAGTCGTTTTTTTATCTCTCTTTTTAGAAGGGTTTTCTTCGGGAGTATCTGATTTAAAACGATTTTGAGCCATTCAATTGAAACTTTTTGTAAAACAAAAATAAAGCCGTTCCTACACTTGTAAAAACGGCTTTGAATAAGTTATGAACAGTGGATGTGTTACATTCCGCCTGATCCCATTTTTTGTAATTCCTCAATGGTTTTAAGTTCGAAATCGGAAGGGACTTCCATCTTGATTTTTTTCACTTTACCTTTTTTAATTTCAGTTACCGTTTGGGTCATGGTAAACATGTCTTGAGAAATAATTACCTGCATTGGAAAACCTTTTACTCCATTGATAGAACTGGAGACCTTAACATCAATTTCTTCTGTATAATATACTTCAATTTCATTGCCATCCTGATCTGTGGCGATGGCTTTTTTACACACATACCCTAAAATCTCTTTTGTATCTTCGGTGTATTCAATTTTAGGTTTGTCTTCCTCTTTAACGTCTTCTGGAGTCATCTTGGTCGCATATTTCTGACCCATTAAGTTCATTAAGGTGAGCGTCTCTCCAGTCGTGCTATTGATAATAACATTAATTTCTCCACCCATGGCATTTGGTGTGGTCGTTTTAGATAGTTCCCCTTTTACATCTACAGAAGATGATTTAGGCAACATACCTGCCATAGGTTTGATTTGTGGAGAAAGATTTTCATACACCATTTCGTAGGAGATGGTTCCTTCAAAATCTTGCGCAATGAGAAACACACTGCTGAATAGAAAAGTAATGGTTAATATTAAATTTTTCATGATATAGTTTTTTAGCAAAAGTAACAAACAGCGCTACATTATGTTGGAGAAAAGCTTTTCAATTTCCGATTTTAATTTTACCGGTTTAACCATTTCATACCCATCTTCAAGCTCCATAGCGGCAAGCTTAATTTCTTCTCGAATAACTTTTGTTGCGGTAAATCGCATTAAGATGTTGTGACTCAATACTTCGTACTCCATTAGCACGCCCTTTATCTCCTTGAATGGGGTATGAGAATTAGCATTGGCAATCGCAATTTCTTCGGTATAGAAAATTTTAAACGTCCAAACAATGTCTCCAAGAACTTTAATGTCTGCAGCTTTGCAATGATATCCGGCAATTTCTTTGGTTTCATCGCTTAAACTAACTTCCACTGCATTAAACTCAGGATTGAATTTTTTAAAATCTTCTTCAGTCAATTCGCTAGCATACTTTGTTCGAAGCATTTTAATGGAATGGATTAATTTATCATTGCCTTTATTAAAAATAATAGAAGTCTTAAAAATTCCCATTCCCGCAACAATGTCACTTCTATAATTATTGTCAACAAAAGAAGTCATCATCTTTTTCGGCATTAATTCCAACATGACGTTATTTTTAGCAACATTGGGATAAGTAATTCTGTATTCGATTTTTCCCTCATCAATCACACTTTGGAATATTGGGTTGTCACATGCGCTTAAAAACAGTGTAAATGCTAGAAAGAGAGTTAAGTAACTCTTGTGGTTTATAAGCTTTTGCTCTTTCATTAATGGAAACTAGAATTTATTGGATAAGTTGGGGAAAGGTAGAAAGAAAAATCATTTTGCACAAATTTTTATTCTAACACAAATTTAGTCGAAACCTTAAAAAGAATAGATAAATAGGAACCTCAGACCATTAAAGCAAACTTGAATTAACTTATGTTTGTAGAACAACCAAAAAAAATATATGTTAATACAAGTAATCGAAAATAATTCTGAATTAGGAGCGGGGACAAGGGGAGCGAGTCTCGGAATAGATGCTTTGCGAATCGCATCATTGAATAAGGGGAGTGATTATTTTTTAAAGCACAAGGTTATTACGCTAAAAAATAACAATGAAATGTTATTTGATTCGGTAAAATTTGCATCTGCAAAGCGGATCAAAGGAATTGTTAAAGTTTTTAATCGAGTTTGCAATGAAGTTGAAAAGACAATTTCTAACGGTAAGTTTCCATTAATCTTAGCAGCTGATCATTCTTCAGCAGGAGGAACGATTGCAGGGATTAAAAAAAAATATCCCAACAAGCGATTGGGTGCAATATGGATTGATGCTCATGCTGATTTACATTCTCCATATACATCTCCTACCGGCAATGTTCACGGAATGCCATTGGCAACGGCAATTGCTTTTGACAATAAAGAATGTCAAGTAAAAGAGCCTTCTGAAAATGCTATTAAGCATTGGACTGAGTTGAAGGAAACTGGGGGGATGTCGCCAAAAATGCTAACAGAAGACATTGTGTATTTTGGAGTTCGTGACACGGAATTACCGGAAGACGAAATTATTCGTCGTGAAGGCATTAAAAATTTTACAGTTGCTGAGACAAGAGAAAAAGGAATACAAGCCGCTTGTGAACAAGCATTGGAAATTTTAAAAAACTGTGACCTTATTTACATCTCTTTTGATGTAGACAGCATGGATTGCGATATTGTTTCCACCGGAACCGGAACTCCCGTTCCGAATGGCTTTACTCCCGAAGAAGCAGATGCTATTATTCAGCTGTTAATTCAATCAGAGAAATTGGTTTGTTTTGAAATGGTAGAAATCAATCCAACGCTCGACAACAAGCAAAATACAATGGCAGAGACGGCCTTCGATATCTTAGTGAATACAACCAACACCTTAGAAAAGAAACTTTCTTAATGGAAAATTTAAACCATCAATTAGCTGCAGTAATAAAAGAAACTTTTAAGGCTGTATTCGAAACCACAATTGACGAGAACCAGATTCAACTTCAAAAAACAAGGAAAGAGTTTGATGGAGATGTTACTTTGGTCGTTTTTCCATTTTTGAGAATTACAAAAAAATCTCCTGAACAATCTGGTGAAGCAATAGGCGAGTATTTAAAAAGTAACGTTGACTTAATTGTGGATTATAATGTGGTAAAAGGGTTTTTGAATTTGGTTATCCATTCTAATTATTGGTCGGAATTTTTAAAGTTAGCAGGTGAAAATTCTAATTTTGGATACTCTGAAGAGAACTCAAAAGAACGCGTTATGGTGGAGTACTCTTCACCGAATACCAATAAGCCACTTCATTTAGGACACTTACGGAATAATTTTTTAGGGAATTCGGTTTCCAGAATTTTAAAAGCGAATGGGCATGAGGTGATTAAAGTTCAAATTATTAATGACCGAGGTATTCACATTTGCAAGTCAATGCTGGCCTGGCAAAAGTTCGGCAATACTGAAACACCTTCTTCAACAGGGTTGAAAGGAGACAAGTTGGTAGGGAATTATTACGTTCGCTTTGATCAAGAATATAAAAAAGAAATAGCTGTTTTACTTGCTGCCGGCAAAACAGAAGAAGAAGCTAAAAAAGAAGCACCAATTATTTTAGAAGCTCAGGAAATGCTCCGACAATGGGAAGCAGGGGAGCCTTCGATAGTTGAGTTATGGAAAACTATGAATTCTTGGGTATACAAGGGTTTTGAAACGACATACAGCACTATGGGTGTGGATTTTGATAAATTGTATTACGAATCGGATACCTATCTAATAGGCAAAGACAAGGTGGTAGGCCATATTGATACAGAGTCATTCTATAAAAAAGAGGACGGATCTATTTGGATTAATTTAGAAGCAGATAAACTCGATAATAAATTGTTATTGCGTTCAGATGGAACTTCAGTTTATATCACTCAAGACATTGGAACAGCTATTATTAGAGAAGAAGAGTTTCATTGCAAAAACTACTATTATGTGGTTGGAAACGAACAGGATTATCACTTTAACGTGTTGGCTCTCATTCTCCAAAAGATGGGCTTTGCTTGGGCAAAAGGTATAGAGCATCTTTCTTACGGTATGGTTGATTTACCTTCTGGCAAAATGAAATCGAGAGAAGGAACGGTGGTTGATGCCGATGATTTAATGCTGGAAATGAAAAATACAGCTCAGGAAATTTCGGAAGAACTTGGTAAGTTGGAGGGAATGGAAGAGGAGGAAAAGCAATCCTTGTTTTGGAAAATTGGCTTGGGAGCATTAAAGTATTTCATTTTAAAGGTAGACCCCAAAAAACGAATGTTATTTGATCCAAAAGAGTCTGTTGACTTCAACGGAAATACTGGCCCTTTTATTCAATATACACACGCTCGAATTAAATCGATTCTTAGAAAATCAGAATACAGTGAAGGCAGCTTAGATTTTCAGAATGCACCCTTAGATGCTGAAGATATCAATGTGATTAAACAATTATATGATTTCCCTGAGGTTTTAAATGATGCTGCGACTCAAAAAAGTCCTGCTCTTTTGGCAAACTATATCTATGAGCTGGTAAAGGTGTTCAATCATTTTTATCAGAATACAACCCCAATTGTAAAGGAAGAGGATACAGATATTAGGAATTTGAGGTTAATGATTTGCGATAAAACAGCAGAGGTCATTTCGAATGGCATGTATTTATTAGGAATTCAAGTTCCCGAAAAAATGTAAAGTAGTGGTGAGAAGACTATTTATTCTGAAATTTCTGGTAGATTTGATAGGGAGTTGTGTTCTACTTAATTTTATTGGATTTTGGCGAATAGTTGTTTTCAATACTTCAAATTCTTTTGTAGATTATAGCTTGGGCGTTTTGCAGAGGAAACCCAAGGCGACATGTTAATTCTTTCTTTACCCTTTTCTTTTTACTTATATATTTTAGTAATTTTTCTGAAGCTATTTGTTTTTAGAACCAACTTTGAGAAGGTTTCATTTGTGGTGTGCATCTTCTTAAGTGTCCTTATTGAATCAATTATTTTTGGGGCCGCATTGCGCGGCAGCAATCTGTTTTTTGTTTCATACATGGTTGAATTAAAAGCGGTTATTTTGTCAGGTTTTGGAGCTATTCCGAATATTCATTTTATCAGTATCTATTTACTATTCATAGCTGCGTTGTATCACTTTCTGCCGGAGATTGACCAAAAGTTGGGAAGAGGGAATTTGTGGAAATTTCGAAGATGGTGTTTATATAAGTTAAAAACTGAAAACCATATATTTATGTTTTTGAATATAAGAGATTCTACCACAAGTACAGAGCAAGTTGGGCACTTAAGGTTTAGTAGATCAGTACAAGATTGTTTCAATAATTTTTGGGTAATTGATCCATATTATGCTCGAGTTTACCCGCACGTGGAATACGAAGTTGCGATTAGTTGGAGCGTCGAAAGAGACTGTCAAGGTCTTAAAGGTGAAAGCGGTAAGGTAAATTTGTTTAATGCTGAGCTAATTTGAAAGTATTTAGATTTTTACTCTTATTGATTTGCTTGAACTCCTGTCACGAGAAAGAAAAGAAGGTATCCAAACTATATCATGAACTGCACAAAAAATTAAATGAAATCTCTGGATTGACCACCAATTCCGAAGGTAAATTGTTCGCATTGAATGATGAAGACGGCAAAATTTTTCAAATTAATTCAGCAGACTATTCCATTGTAGAAACAATCAACTTTAAAGAAAAAGGCGATTACGAAGGACTGACCATAAAAGGTGGGTTATTTTACGTTCTGAAAAGTAATGGGACTGTTTTAAAAATTAATCGAACGGGAAATATTCTTAATAAATATGAAGTGCAAGAGCAGTTTAAAAAGTTTGAATTTGAAGGAATTAGTTATCGCGCAGGGACGGATGAATTGCTGATTGCTTGCAAAAGAACTCCAACTGAAAACTTAGATTCATTTATAAACATCTACTCTTTTTCGTTCAAAAAATTGGCATTAGATGCTCTGCCCGTTATTCAAATTAGAAAGTCAGAAAAATTTAAGAAATTCCGAGCTAGTGGTATAGCAGTTGATTCGGCTAATCTATACATCGTAAGCGCTAAATCTGCTCAGCTACTTATTTACAATTTAGAAAATGAAAATATTAGAACTGTCATTGGTTTTGAAGCAGACAAATTACCCCAATTGGAAGGTGTAACTTTAGGTGGAAAAGAAATAATTATTGTTTCAGAAAAAGCAGACAATAAATCTGCCAAACTGCATAGATTCACAAACCACTAAAAATTTATTTTTCCTCATTTTTGCTGTGTTTTTTTATATTTTCACCAAAACAAGGATTTTTAAACTTACTGCTTAAGTTGCCTATAAATAAAACTAATACCTGTCGTTTCGTCCTTTAAAAAGGAGAGTAAAAAATGTATCGCACAGCCTTGCAAAATAGCATGACTTTGAGTGTTATTGCAGATTGAAAAGCGAACACTTTAACAAACACGAGCGCTATTATTTTTTCTGCATCGTTTACAAAGTTAGATTTTAATCCCTACATATTTTTTCCAAGAATTAGAATACTATCAAGTTGTGTGTGTGGGGGTGATTTTTTCTATACTTTATGCCATACCGCATGTAAGCATAGGATTGGTCAGCTGGAAAGAAGAGGAAAATAAAGAAGGCAACCTTATCCTTTTCGAGAGGTTTCCTAAAATGTCATTAAAAGATTACGAATGGAGTATGCATCGTTTAATGAGCGATAAGGATTAGTTGTACAATATACTCTCAAGAGGTTTGTTCTTTCTTGGAAAGGGGTGAATAAGAAATATAGACTGCTTTTTTTTTATTATAAGTTACTATTTATAGGTAAGTTATAGTCTATTATGCTGTTTGTAATTAATGCGAAACGATTTCAGGGAACGAATCGCTAGCATTTCGTTCTTTTTTTCGTTCAGCCGTCTCTCTTTCCTTAATTTTACCTTTCTAAAATAGTGAAGAAAAATGTTTGAGAATTTATCCGACAAGCTCGACCGGGCGTTTAAAGTATTAAAAGGTCAAGGTCAAATTACAGAGGTTAACGTAGCTGAAACCACGAAAGAAATTAGACGTGCTCTGCTAGATGCCGATGTAAATTACAAAACAGCAAAGACCTTTTCTGATGCAGTAAAAGACAAGGCTATTGGGCAAAATGTTTTGACATCTGTTTCTCCAAGTCAACTTTTTACGAAAATAACCCACGTAGAACTTTCGAACTTAATGGGAGGCGAGCAGGTTGAAATTAATTTATCTGGAAACCCTGCTGTTATTTTGATTGCTGGTTTGCAAGGTTCTGGTAAAACAACATTTTCAGGAAAATTAGCGCATCTTTTACTAAACAAGAGAAAAAAGAATCCACTTTTAGTAGCCTGTGATGTTTATCGTCCTGCTGCAATTGACCAATTGCATGTATTAGGGGAGCAAATAGGAGTAGAGGTTTATTCTGATAGAGATAATAAAGATCCAGTATCAATTGCGAAGGCTGCCATTGTGTTTGCTAAATCTAAAGGGTACGATACCGTTATTGTAGATACTGCTGGTCGATTGGCAGTTGACACTCAAATGATGGCAGAAATTGCCGCAGTGAAACAGGCTATTACTCCTTCTGAAACCTTGTTTGTGGTCGATTCTATGACGGGGCAAGATGCTGTGAATACTGCGAAGGCATTTAATGAAAAAATTAATTTTGACGGCGTTGTTTTGACGAAGTTAGATGGTGATACTCGAGGTGGAGCGGCACTTTCAATTCGTTCAGTTGTCGATAAGCCCATCAAATTTGTCGGTACAGGTGAGAAGATGGAAGCCCTTGATTTGTTCTACCCAAGCAGGATGGCCGATCGTATTTTGGGTATGGGTGATGTTGTTTCTTTGGTAGAAAGAGCACAAGAGCAATACGATGAGGAAAAAGCCAGAAGACTTCAGAAGAGAATTGCTAAAAATCAATTCGATTTTAATGATTTCTTAGATCAAATCAATCAGATCAAAAAAATGGGAAACATGAAGGATTTGGTGGGAATGATTCCTGGGGTTGGCAAAGCAATTAAAGACGTTGATATCGACGACGATGCTTTCAAGGGAATAGAAGCCATGATTTGCTCTATGACTCCCGAAGAGAGAGGGAACCCGAAAATTATCAATGGTACAAGAAGAAAGAGAATTGCCACAGGGAGTGGAAATACAATTCAAGAATTAAATAAATTGTTGAAGCAGTTTGAACAAACCAGTAAGATGATGAAGATGATGGGGAACAAACAGAACATGGCTAAAATGATGAAAAACATGCCGAAAATGCAAGGCGGAATAGGCAAATAACTATGCAATTATTAGACGGTAAAAAAACGGCAGCAGAAATTAAAATTGAAGTCGCTGAAGAAATTGAAAGAGTAATAGTGAAAGGGGGAAAGATTCCTCACCTAGTGGCAGTATTAGTAGGTAATAGTGGAGCAAGTATCACCTATGTAAATGCAAAAATAGAGGCTTGCGAGAGAGTAGGAATGCACAGTACAATTGTTCGGTTGAATGATACCGCTACTGAAAAGGAACTGTTAGAAGAGGTTGATCGTTTGAATAAGGATGATGACGTTGATGGTTTTATTGTTCAATTGCCATTGCCAAAGCACATCAGCGATAAAAAAGTTACCGAGGCTATCTCGCCGAATAAGGATGTAGATGGATTCCACCCTTGGAACATTGGTAAAATGATGTTGAACCTACCCACATTTTTACCTGCAACTCCATATGGGATCTTGCAATTAATAGAACGCTATAATATTGAAACCACCGGAAAACATTGTGTTGTTGTAGGTAGAAGCTCCATTGTTGGGTCACCTATTTCAAACCTGATGTCTCGAAATTCTTACCCGGGAAACTGTACGGTTACTTTGACACATAGTAGAACGGTAAATTTGAAAGAAATAACACTTTCTGCAGACATTTTGATTGTAGCACTAGGTAAGCCTGAGTTTATTACGGCAGATATGGTACGTGAAGGTGTGGTAGTTTTTGATGTAGGCATTACTCGTAAGGCTGATAAAACGAAGAAGTCAGGCTATAAATTATACGGAGATGTGGACTTTAAAGGAGTTGCTGAAAAAGCGTCATTTATTACACCGGTTCCAGGCGGCGTTGGTCCAATGACTATTGTTTCATTGCTGAAAAATACGCTGCTAGCCGCAAAAGGTAAGTAGGATGGGTTTAGTGACATTGCTCTAATGCCTTCTTGTTTTTGGTCTTACCTTTGAAGTTATCATTATTTTATTTGTTGACATGACTGCACAGAATTCAAAATTATGGCACTTAGAGCAAATCAACCTGTTCAAAAATTTATCCGAGGAAGAGTTAGAGGAATTAGACGACCTGACAGTAATGAAAACGGCAGATAAAAACCAATTTATCTATTTTCCCCAAGAGCCTAGCAAAATATTATTCTTTCTGAAAGCCGGCCGTATTAAAATAGGGAGTTACTCTGAAGAGGGTAAGGAAATTATAAAAGCAATTCTTCATCCTGGGGAAGTATTTGGTGAGATGGGAATAGTAGGGGAAGAAAGCCGCAAAGATTTTGCTGTTGCCATGGATTTAGAGACGAGAATGTGTACCCTGCATGTTGATCAATTTGTAAAAATGATGCATGCAAACTCTCAACTAAGCTTAGAAGTAACAAAGACGATAGGGGAAAAGCTGCGAAACATCGAACGAAGGTTAGAGTCTTTAATTTTTAAAGATGCAAGAGAAAGAATCATTGATTTTATGAAAGAAATGGCAAAAAAATACGGTAAAAATATTGGTGATGAAGTGCTTGTAAAACACGATTTGACGCATCAAGACATTGCCAATCTTACTGCAACTTCTAGGCAAACTGTAACAACAGTTTTAAATGATTTAAAAGAGAAAGATTTAATTTATATGGAGCGCAAGCGTTTCTTAATAAGAGAATTAGATAAGCTCGCCTAATGTATACTTTATTTACTGCAAACAATTGCACTCAATGTGCCCAAGTGGAGACGTTCTTAACGAAGAATAATCTGGTGTTTCGAAAAGTGAATGTTGATACGTCAAAAGAACGTCCACCCATTCAAATATTCGCATTCCCAGCTCTTTTTATTGGCAAAAAATTGCTTGGTTACGGAACAGATATTAACGAGTATGTCAAAAAAAAATCTCAAACTTTTTAGCTTGAGATTTTGATTCTATTCAAGAAATATATACTTCTATTTTTCTTCTCTAGGGTTACCCGGGCTTACTTTTAGATTTCTTCCTAGGTGGTCAAATCCGTCCAAAGCCTCTACTGCTTTATTTCCTGCGTCATCGCTCATTTCAACAAAACCAAAACCTTTAGAACGACCAGTAAATTTGTCTTGTATTATTTTAACTGAAGTGACATCGCCGTACTCAGCAAATAAATTTCCTAAATCGTCTTCAGTAGATTTGTACGAAATATTTCCAACGTAAATGTTCATGCTTTAATTTTTAAGTTCTAAACAAAGAAAAGAAATATTTTATAAATAGGTTAGATTTTTGATAAAATATCATGCCTAAAAAGAGAAAAATGACATTTTAAATAAACGCTATTTTAAATTTATTTCACTTACAAAGTTAGTTAGATACTTGTCCCACGGTACTGAATGGTAGGCTCCTTCTCCAAAGTATTTAATAATTTGTTCGAGACTTTTTGCGTCTTGAAATCCTGCAATTGCAGGATGCATGAGTTCTACATTGTTATCCAAGTACACAATAGAAGGGTAAGTCATTTTGCCATTTAATAAGGCAACTGCCAGCTGATGTGGCCCTCGTTTTTGGGTTAAATTTTCATTGATAAATACTTGTTGACCTAAGATGATTGTGTCTTTTCGCTCAGCATTTAACTTTACAGCCCAATAATTATTTTTGATATACTTTATAATAACAGGATCTTTAAAGGTGCTAGCATCCATTTTTTTGCACCAACCGCACCAATTCGTGTAAACATCAACAATGAATTTTTTAGGTTCTTTTTCATTGCGTTTCACAGCTTCTTCAAAACTTAACCACTCAATTTTATCTTCTTGAGCAGAACTACCTAGTCCTAATAAAATGAAAAATAATAGAGGTATTAATTTCTTCATAGTATAAAGTTGCTAATTTTTTTCTATTGCGAAGGTGAATATTTGTTAAACTAATATTTGGGTAAATAGGAACTCAAATCAACTTTGTTTTCAATCATAACGCTATCTTTGCTTTAATGAAGAACACCTTACTATTGTTTTCCCTTTTACTTTCTGTTGGTACCGGTTGGGCGCAGAACAAGATAGTAGTTGACGATAGTTTGAACTTGAATTACAGGAATATAGGGAGATATAAGCCAAATCAAAAGGAGCCTTATTTTGATGTTAACTCTTTTCGAAGATATCGACCTTTGCCGAATCAAATTTCTGCTTTTGCAAGGTCTGGAAACAACGGTTTACCAAGCCATTCGTATCATTTTACTACGCAAGAGTGGAATGCTAATTCACTAGTTGGTGGTTTTCAACCTTTGTTATTTACAAAAGACTCTTTGCGATTTTATACCTCCTCCAGACCATTCACTCAATTAAGCTTTATAAGTGGAGCCAAGAAAGAGCAGCAGTTTAGCATTTTTCATACCCAAAACTTAGGAGAAGGCATGAATTTAGCTTTTAATTACCGTAGAATTAATACCGAGGGCTTTTACATTCGACAGTTGGCGACACATACCCAATTCAATGCTACAGTGAGTCTAAAAAGCAGGGATCAACGTGTTACATCTGACTTGTATTACTTGGTTAACAGTTTAGAAAATCAAGAGAATGGAGGTGTGGTCGTTTCAAATGAAGAGTCTTCAACAGCCAATACTGTTTTGTTGAATATCAATTTAAGAAACGCTCAGAATCAATCTAAAACTCAGAATTGGGGTGCTAAATCAACAGTTGATTTGTTGTACTCCGACACTGCTAAAAATCCCCTATTTTCTGTATCCCACGAATTTAATTGGTTAACCGTATATCGTAATTATAGCGATGATTTAGCTAATTCTCCTGACTTTTATGAAACTAGTATTTTTGATGAACTGAAAAGTAATGATAGCAGTTTTGCACAAACCATATCGAATGAAATTTTAGGAAATTTTTTAGGCGATAAAATTCAAGTTGGACTGAGAAATGAGCAGTTGCAGTGGTTCCAAAACCATTTGATTGATGAGCAAACTAGTTCTAATTTTTTATTGGCGAAAGCCAATTTCGATCTAATAGGCGTTCAATTTATTACTCTTTTTGAGAAGGGCATTTCAGGTTTTCATGAAAATGAATTGGATTGGAAATTAAATGCTAAATTAAAAGAATTGAAGTCCTTTCAATCAGAATTGTATAGCCGAGTAAGTCGAAAGCAAAGCGACTTTTTATTGACCAACCAACGGGCAAATCACAACTATTATAGTAGGAGTTTGAAGACGTCAAATCAAGTTCAAATTGGAGGAGTCATCCGGCAAGAAAAGTACCATTTTTCAGTTGATATGAACTACCGATTACTAGATAATTTTGTTTATTTAGATAGCTCAGAATCACCGAAACAGGAGGAAGAGGCTCTCTCGATTGTGCAGTTAAATGTGAAGAAGAATTTTACATTCTTAAAGCACTTCAGGTGGAACAATCACTTGCAAATACAAGCGATATCTAATGCTTCTGTTGTTCCATTGCCCTCCTTTACTTCTTTTCATTCGTTGTATTATGAGAATGATTTTTTTATGAATTCATTGAATCTGCAATTGGGCGGTGATTTAGCGTACATCGGAGAATATGGAGGATATGCTTACTCTCCAAGTTTGGCGCAATTTCATGTGAGAAAGGAGAATGCGGAAAAGCTGGGAAACATGATACAATTGGATGTTTTTATCAGTTTGCGTATTCAAAAGGCGGCAAGAATTTTTGCGAAGCTTGAGAATATTACTGGTATGCCTTTCTCTGAAGATTCTTATCGAATAGAGAACTATCCGGTTCCAGGTCGGGTACTCAAAATGGGGTTGAGTTGGAGAATGTTAAATTAAATGTAGTTGCAGGGCTTGTCAGCCACCTATTTGTGTCAATGAATTGAATAGTAACTTCTACATTCCTCAAACTTTATTTACGCAGTAAACTTTAGCATCATCCTTTGGATATAACTCCGTAAATTGTCAAAGTAGAAATTTTAATGCCTAGTTCTTTTATGCCATGGCATTAGAGACAAACTTCATAACACTAAAAACAGCTAGGAAGCTAATAGCCAAACTATTTGTTTAACTAAAAAAGAAAAAATCTTGACCTTCTTCCAGGGTCAGCTTTTCTAAAAAGTCAATAATTCTTGCTTTTGCATCTCGTAAGGCTACTGTCACTATTATTTGAGGATTGTCTTTTGTAGCTATACTTTCAAAAGACTCCATCAGTTGATCATAAATCTCTTTTCCATTTTTGTTGGGATTATTGCTCACCCAAGTAAAAGGAATGTTTTGAACTTGTAATTTTTTCGCTAAATCTTTCCCTTTTTTACCTGCACCCCAAACCACTAAAGGTCTGCTTCTCTCGTACTTTAAGGCTAAAAAGTACTGCAGTTTTATTTCATAAAAGGTGTAGGCTGCGTAGTTTTTATCGTTTCTGCTGCTACGCTCTTGGTGGTCTCGCCAAAGGTGTGTGACTGCATCTACGGGGCAAACTTTTAATCCTGCCTTAAACATTCGAAAAACTAAATCGTAATCTTCAGGATAGATGTCGGAATTAAATTTGCCACATTTTTCAAAATCGGAACGAAAAAGCAGCCAATTTGGGGAAGCGATAACACATTCCTTGAATAGCTCTTTCCAATGTGAATTGTCATCACACAGGAGATTCAACCAATTCTGATAGTTCAGGTACCCAGCATTTACACCGTCTGCAGCGAAGTATTCTACCTTTCCTGTTGCTACCTTCCCTTCGCCAACTTCAAGTAGTTTGGTTTTAAGCAAAGCTAGTTTTTCAGGTACCATTAAATCATCTGCATCCATTCGGTGAATTAGCTCCCCGTGGCTTAATGCATAACCGGTTTTTAAAGCTTCAATAATTCCGCTTCCCTTATTTTTAGCGTATTGAATACGTTCATCAACAGCACTAAACCAATTTAAAATATCCACGCTGTTATCGGTTGAAGCATCATTTACCGCAATGAGTTCCCAATTGCTTTCTGATTGATTTTGAATACTAACAATACAATCTTCTAAATATAATCCGGCATTTTTTACCGGCATGATGATTGAAATTAGTTCGTTTTCCATTTTTAAGGTAAAAGGTGCAATTGATCGGTACTCCATGCTTCCGCTTTTTCAGCGAAAAGAGGCTTTGTTTTTGCCCAGGTGCGCTTGAAAAGATCAGAGTGTCTGTAGTCCTCTAATGCTTCAGCATTTTTCCAATGGCTGTAAGTGAAAAATACACAAGGATTATCAGCCGACTGTAACATTTGTAGCTGCAGAACGCCAGGGAAAGCTCGAATGTTTTCTTTCGAATCATTCAATACTTCTTTAAATGTATTGACTTCTTCTGCTCTAAAAGTCAACTTTACTATTCTAACGATCATAAAATTCTATTCTAACAATGTCCGACTCTTTCATTCCTAATAACTTGCTAGCATTGCCTTTGTTCATTGAAATTTCTAGCATTCCTATGGAACTGAAGAGGGCTAGTTTTTCGCCTTCGGGCACGTCACTGTACACTTTACTGATTGAGGTGATGTCGTAATCGCCTCTGCGAAACTCTATTTTAAATTCTCTTCCTTGTCCAAAGGCTTTGAAAAAGCTACTGTCAATGTTGGTAATAATGTTTCCGTAATGGTCAATGTGAATGGCCATGCCCTTAATGATGTTGCCCAAGGAAACAGCCCTAAATAGCCCTTTTTCGTTCCATTCTTTAGTTGGCTTTCCAATCATTTCTAGGGTTCCATTTTTAGCAATGTGGCAGGCAGCTTTACTAAAAATATCCTTGGTAGGAAAGGTGAGTGAATCGGGATTTACCATGATTCCAATTTCTACCATTTTTTCGGGTTTCTCTCCAAATATTAATGAAAAAATACCGTTATCCGCTCCAATAAAGTATTGACCTTTATGTTTTACCACTAAACTGACTGCCTTCTTACTAATCTCTGGATTTACCCCAATAATGTGAATGGTGCCTTCGGGAAAATCTGGAAAAGCATTCTTCAATGTGTATGCTGCTTTTAAAATGTCGTATGCAGGAATTTCATGCGTTATATCTACAATTGTTGCATCTGGACATTGGCTCAAAATACTCCCTTTCAAAACCCCAACATAATGGTCTTTTGTGCCTAAATCCGTTGTGAGGGTAATGATGGCCATTGTAAGGTTTGAGGAATTTGAAAATTAGGTTTGTATCCTCCAAAATTAGTAATAATTTCGTACCTTCAATTAGCGATTATAAATAGAAATACTTAAACATTTGACAGAAAAAATCATTGAAATTTCAGAAGTTGACCCGTTGGAACTCTTTGGCATCAACGACGCTAAGCTGAAAAACATCCGACTACATTTTCCTGAATTAAAAATTGTTTCTCGAGGAAGAAAAATCAAGTTAATAGGCGAAGAGCTTCAAATTGAGCGATTCGAGAAAAAGCTACAATTGCTTTTCAAGCATTTAGTAAAGTTCAATGAATTGAGCGAGGTAAATATCGACATGCTGTTAGCTGATGAATCGAAAGAGTTGGAGAAACAATTGCACGGGAAAGATGAAATTTTGGTTTTTGGAAATCATGGAAATTTAATCAAAGCGCGCACGGTGAATCAACGAAAGTTGGTAAAATCGATTGAGGAGAATGACATGGTTTTTGCTTTGGGACCTGCAGGAACAGGGAAAACGTATACTGCAGTTGCAATGGCTGCCAGAGCATTGAAAAATAAAGAAGTCCGTAAAATTATTTTAACTCGTCCTGCAGTAGAAGCTGGAGAGAATTTAGGTTTCCTACCAGGGGATTTAAAAGAGAAACTAGATCCCTTTCTTCAACCTTTGTACGATGCGTTAAATGATATGTTTCCGGTTGAAAAGTTGAAAGGTTACCTTGAGAATGGAGTTATTCAAATTGCTCCTCTGGCCTACATGAGAGGACGTACGTTGGACCATGCCTTTGTTATTTTAGATGAAGCGCAAAATGCAACTCGAAGTCAATTCAAAATGTTTTTAACTAGAATGGGTAAAAATGCAAAGTTTTGCATCACAGGAGATGCTTCTCAGGTTGACTTACCCCGCAATCAGCCTTCGGGTTTAATACAAGTTATGAAACTCTTGGACGGAACGAAAGGGATTGGTTTTGTGCAATTTGATGGCAAAGATGTAGTGCGGCACGTGCTGGTAAGGCGTATTATTGAAGCATACGATAAAATGGATAAAAATCAAGAACAAAGCGATAAAAAATGAGTCAAGCAGTAAAAGAAACTGACTTTCAGTTTGAGAATCAAACCAAGGTCTATCATGGTAAAGTGAGAGATGTATATACCATTGGTGCAAATCATTTGGTGATGGTGGCAAGCGATAGAATTTCCGCTTTCGATCACATATTACCTAAGGCAATACCTTTTAAAGGTCAAGTGCTAAATCAAATTGCTAGCCTATTTCTACATGCTACCTCTGATATTGTTCCCAATTGGGTGCTTGCTGTGCCTGATGAAAGTGTTACCATCGGCAGAAGATGCGATACTTTTCCCGTTGAGATGGTAATTCGTGGATACTTGAGCGGTCATGCTTGGCGAGAATACAAAGCAGGTAGAAGAATTATTTGCGGAGTGGCAATGCCAGAAGGCATGAAGGAGAATGACAAGTTCCCAGAACCCATTATTACTCCTGCAACAAAAGCTGAAGAAGGGCATGATGAAGACATTTCTAGAGAAGAAATTATTCGACAAGGAATTGTAAACGAATTAGAATATTTAAAATTAGAAGACTACACTAGAAAGCTTTTTCAGCGAGGAATAGAGATGGCGGCCGAGCGAAATTTGATTTTGGTAGATACCAAATATGAATTTGGGAAAGTAGGGGATACCATCTATTTAATTGATGAAATACATACGCCTGACTCTTCGCGTTATTTTTATGCTGAAGGTTATTCTGAGCGACAAGTAACAGGGGCAAAACAAAAGCAGCTGAGCAAGGAATTTGTTCGTGAGTGGCTTATTGAGAAAGGGTTTCAAGGATTGGATGGTCAGGAAATGCCTGATATGCCAGATTCATTTGTTCAATTGATCTCAGACAGATATATTGAATTATATGAGCAAATTACTGGTAAAAGCTTCATTAAGGCCGACACGACAGACGTGATGGCGAGAATAAACAAAAACACAAATGCTGCGTTAGAGCAGCTGAACTAAGAATAAAAAACTATGTCATCACACTTTCACAACCTACGCGTAAAAGAACTTAAAAAAGAAACTGCAAAAACGGTTTCTATTGGGTTCGATATTCCAAGTAATTTAACTTCAGAGTTTCAGTACCAAGCAGGTCAATACCTAACGCTAAAAGCAACCATTAATGGAGAAGAAGTAAGACGTTCTTACTCTATTTCTTCTTTTGGGAGTGAAGCCTTGCAGGTTTCTTGCAAAATGATTGACGGAGGAAAAATGTCGTCGTACTTGGTAAATGAGCTTGGAGTTGGCGATCGAATAGAGGTCATGCCTCCGATGGGCAATTTTACGCTAAAATCACTTGATCAGCCATTGGTTTTATTTGCTGCGGGTAGCGGAGTGACTCCAATTTTTTCAATTTTAAAGAAAGTGTTAACCGAAGGAACAAATGCTGTAAAATTATTCTACGGAAATAGAAGTGAAGAGGAAGTGATTTTTAAGTCTCAGATTGAGGCCTTGAAAGCAGCGTATTCAGATCGTTTATTGGTTCAACATTTTTTAAGCAGCGATGGTGAGCGTTTAGATGCTGAAAGAACACAAAGCTTAGTCAGCGGAATGGCTCAAGCGAATTACTTTGTTTGCGGTCCTGAAGGTATGATTGCCGCTGTTAAAGATGGGTTAGAAAAATCAAACGTTGCTGCAGGGTACATTAACATTGAATATTTTGCAAGCCCTAAGGCAGAGAAAAAAGCGGCAGAGACAGTTGTTTCAGGAGAAGTCAATGAAATTATAGCAGAATTAGACGGAGAGAGACATAACATTACTTTGCACGCAGGTGAAAGTATTTTAGATGCGGCGAATAGAATAGGAATAGATCCTCCTTTCTCGTGCCAATCTGGGGTATGTACTACTTGTAAATGCAAAGTATTGAGCGGAGAGGTAGAAATGGAAAATAACTTTGGTTTAGGAGAAGAAGAAGCTGAAGAAGGTTTTATTTTAAGCTGTATTTCAAAACCAATCAGTGCCGGCGTAGTGGTAAGCTGGGATGAAGAGTAGTTAAACCATACGATAACAGACATAAAAAAACTTCTTGTAGCACCGCTGCAAGAAGTTTTTTTATGTCTGTACACTATTAGTACAAGGCTGGAAATTTGTTAGGAAAGCTATCTCGCATCATGGCGTAGCAGGTTTCTACCATGTCATCAATGCTAGGTTTAGAGAAGTAATCTCCATCTGTTCCATAAGCAGGTCTATGGTTTTTAGCAGAAAGTGTTTTGGGTTCAACATCTAGGTGGTAATACCCTCCTTGATCTTCCAATACTTTTTGCATCATAAAAGCAGTTCCTCCACCTTTTACATCTTCATCTAAAAATAGAACTCTGTTTGTCTTTTTCAATGACGCTACAATGCTGTGATTTTTATCGAAAGGCATCAAGGTTCTAACATCAATTAATTCAGCTGAAATTCCTAATTGATTAAGCTCTTTAACTGCTTCTTCTGCCAAATTACAAGTAGAACCGTAGGTAACAATTGTAATATCTGTTCCTTCAATTACCACTTCAGGGATTCCTAGTTCTACTTGGAACTCCCCTAAGTTCGTTGGCATTTTTTCTTTCGAACGATACGCATTTAATGGCTCTATTACCAACGCAGGATCATCGCCTTTTAATAAGGTGTTGTAAAACCCTGCAGCAGTTGTCAAGTTTCTTGGAACGCAAACATGAATTCCTTTTATTGCATTTAAAATAACTCCCATTGGAGATCCTGAATGCCAGATACCTTCCAATCGATGACCTCTTGTTCTTACAATTAACGGAGCTTTCTGTCCACCGGCAGAGCGATATTGCAAGGTTGCCAAATCATCACTCATAATTTGCAGACAATACAACAAGTAGTCTAAATATTGAATCTCAGCAATTGGTCGCAAACCTCTCATGGCCATTCCAATTCCCTGACCTGCAATGGTAGCTTCTCTAATACCGGTATCTGAAACTCTTAGCTCACCGTATTTTTCTTGCATGCCTTCTAATCCTTGATTCACATCACCAATTTTTCCGGAGTCTTCTCCAAAAATTAAGGTTTCAGGATACTTTTCAAAAATCTTATCAAAATTATCTCTTAAAACAACTCTACCATCAACTTCAGGTGAGTTATCATCGTAGGTTGGGGCTATTTCTGGTTGCCTCAAAGGAGATTGATCTGATTCGCTATATAAATTTCCACCAAAACGCTGAGCGTTCAAATTCTGATAGTCATTAAACCAAGTGATTAATTCGCTTTTAGCATCTATGTTTTCATTTCGACAAGTTCGGATGGCTTTGCGAATTACATTGACAATTCCTTTTCTACTTGGCGCTGAGTCAGATTTTAACGCGGTAAGGTCTGACTGCATAAAGGAGCCGTTTTCAGAGGTAGCAACTAACGCTTCAAGTTTTGCAACTGCGTTGTCTCTTTCACTTTTAATACTACCCAACGCTGCCTCCCAAGCAGCTTTTTTACCTTCTCTAACTTCTTTTTTTGCTTCGTTTTGAAGGGCTATTAACTCTTCTTCAGTTGCTAATCCCTTCTCAATAATCCACTCTCCTAATTTCTTAATACAATCAAAGTCAACTTCCCATTGCAAACGTTCAGGAGACTTATACCTTTCATGCGAACCTGAAGTAGAGTGTCCTTGAGGCTGTGTTACCTCTTCTACGTGAATTAAGACTGGAACATGTTGTTCTCTTGCGATCGCTACTGCCTTTTCGTATGTTTCCATTAGTTCAGCGTAATTCCAAGCTTTTACCTTGAACATTTCAAAGCCATTTGAACCATTTTCTCTTTGAAAACCTTTCAACACTTCAGAAATAGACCCTTTGGTTGTTTGGTACTTTTTAGGAACTGAAATTCCATGACCGTCGTCCCAAACTGACATAACCATAGGTACTTGTAGAACTCCTGCTGCGTTTATGGTTTCCCAAAATAATCCTTCAGAAGTACTTGAATCGCCAATGGTTCCGAAAGCAACTTCATTACCGCCTCGACTAAATAAATTGTCTTTCGGCAATAAATCATTGTGTCGATATATTTTTGAAGCTTGCGCCAATCCTAATAATCGCGGCATTTGGCCGGCTGTTGGAGAAATGTCAGCCGAAGAGTTTTTCATGTCTTTTAGCGCTTTCCAATTCCCATTTTCATCTAAACTTCTTGTTGCATAGTGACCGTTCATTGAACGACCGCCAGATGCAGGTTCGTCTTTTACATCAGCATGAGCGTAAAGTTGAGCAAAGAATTGCTGAACTGTTAGCTGCCCAATTGCCATCATAAACGTTTGATCTCTGTAATAACCGGAACGGAAGTCACCGTTTTGGAAAAAGCGAGCCATGGCCAACTGTGGAACTTCTTTACCGTCTCCAAAAATTCCAAACTTGGCTTTACCTGTAAGGACTTCTCGTCTGCCTAATAAAGAGGTCTCTCGACTAACGTTGGCTAATTTATAATCGGCAAGAATTGTATTTTGAAACTCCTCTTTCGATAAAGCTACTTTATCGATTTCCTTTGCTATTGTTGTATTTTCCATACTATTTCAGCGCTTTTGTTCAATTCACGAAATTACTGATTTTTAACTTTCGTTTTCATGGCATTTGCTTTAGTATTCTCTGTAAAATAACTGCATTAAATTTTCATTTTGCTTGAGTACCTTTGCGCCATGATATTACCGATTATAGCCTACGGCGACCCTATTTTAAAGCGAGAAGCAGCAGAGATCGAAAAGGATTATCCTTTTTTTGAAGAATTTATAGAAAACATGTGGGAAACTATGTACAATGCTGAAGGTGTTGGCTTAGCTGCTCCACAAGTAGGCAAGTCGATTCGAATTTTTATGGTGGACTGCTCGCCCTTTGAAGAAGACGAACCCAAGTTAAAAGGATTCAAAAAGCTTTTCATCAATCCTATCATTGTGGAGGAAGAAGGAAAAGAGTGGACCTTTAATGAAGGGTGTTTAAGTATTCCTGCTATTCGAGAAGATGTTAGCCGTCAACCAAAAATTACCATTGAGTATTACGATGAAAATTGGGAATTGAAAGAAGAAACTTACGATGGCTTGGCAGCGCGTGTTATTCAGCATGAATACGATCACATTGAAGGGATTCTATTTACAGACAAGATTAATCCTTTGAAGAAAAGATTATTGACCAGTAGACTCAATAATATTAGCAAAGGGAACGTTAAAGTGCCTTATCGAATGAAATTTCCAAAAAAATAAAAAATGAAGATTTTTAAAATTTTAAGTATTGTGTTTCTTGCAAGCGTCGTTGTATCTTGTGGTACAAAAGTAGAACAGCAGGAAGAAGTTGTAGTTGACGAAAATACCAGAAGAGTGGATGTTTCAAAATTAAATCTGACAAATCTCCAAGCAGAGATAAAACAACGTGAACAGGCATTTAGAGAGGATAAAACGGCTAATAATGTAAATTCAATTTTGTTGATGGAAGCATATGTGGCTTATGCTGACCGATTTAATAATCGGGAGAACGCCGATGAATACTTATTTAAAGCGGGAGAAATTGCGATGAGTAAGCAGCTAACAGTGGATGCAATTCGATATTTAACGAGGTTGTACGATGAATTTCCACGTTATGAAAAGAGAGCATATGGCTTATTTTTATTGGGTTTTGTGCAAGAGAATTATGCAAAAAATTTAGATGAAGCGAAAAGAATTTACGAACTATTCTTAACTGAATTTCCAACCCATGAAATGGCAGATGATGCGCAAGCTTCAATTGATAACTTAGGGAAGTCACCGGAGCAGATTATTCGGGAATTCGAAATAAAAGATAGCTTATCACAGCTCGAAAAGAAGGCTTCTTAGTGTTTAAGGGCCTTAATTATTTCAGACTTCAGTTGCTCAGGGCTTAGGTCTAATTCATATTTTGTTCCTTCAATAAAGGATATTCTACCTGTTTCTTCAGAAACGACAATTGCAAACGCAGGAGAATTTTCAGTTAATCCTATTGCCGCTCTGTGGCGCAAGCCAAATTGAGCCGGAATGTCAGGATTGTCAGAAAGGGGTAAAATGCATTTTGCAGCTTTAATTTTGTTGTTGTGAATGATCACACCCCCATCGTGCAACGGGCTGTTTTTAAAAAAGATCGATTCTAAGAAAAGAGACGAAAGTTTAGCATCGATTTGTATTCCTGTCGAAGCATGAAATTTTAGTTCAGAATCGGTAGCCACAATTATTAGTGCTCCGGTTTTACTTTTACTCATGTTAAAACAAGCTTTCACAACACTATTAATATTCAAGTTTACTTTTTCTTCATGTTGATTGGTCCATTTTAGCAATTTGCGCACTACACCTTTTCCTGCAAAAGGACTTTGCGAGCCAACTAAAAGCAGAAAACGTCTAATCTCTTGTTGAAATACAATGATTAAGGCTAAAACTCCTACCCCAATAAATTGACCAAGAATTTCAGAAAGCATTTCCATTTGCATGGCCGAAACAAGCTTCCATAAGAGGTAAATGGCAAGAATTCCTAAAAAAATTCGAATGGCAACAGTGCCCTTAACGAGTTTGTATAATTGGAACAACAAGAGTGCAACAAATAGAATATCTAAAATATCAAACCATTGAACGCTTATAAAAAGGGGGATTGCCATAGTCACAATATTACTGCTTTTGGTAAAAGTCTACAATTTGTATCGCTTCTTTTGCTGCTTTCACATCGTGGACTCTTAAAATATTCGCTCCATTTTGCAGTGCTAACACATGAGCGGCTGTTGTTCCATTTAACGCATTTTCGGCAGTTTCACCTATTACTTTTTGTATCATCCCTTTCCTGCTAATTCCAACTAAAACAGGACGATGAAGGGATTGGAAGTGCGCTAAATTTTTCAGCAAGGTGTAATTTTGTTTTACTGTTTTTCCAAAGCCAAATCCTACGTCTAAGATAACATCATGTACTCCAAGCTTATTTAATTCTTCGAGTTTAGTTGAAATTTTTTTGTAGACTTCTTTAAATACATCATCGTACTCTGGAGCCTGCTGCATTGTTTTTGGAGTGCCCTTCATGTGCATGAGCACATATGGGACTTGCAAATCAGCGATAGTTTGAAACATTTTTTTATCTAAATCTCCTCCAGAAATATCATTGATGATTGCCGCACCCTTTTCAACGGCAATTTTTGCAATTTCAGATCGATAGGTATCAATTGAAAGAATTGCATTAGGAAATTCTTGACTGATTCTCTCAAGGGGAGAAATCAATCTTTCTTTTTCTTCTTCAAAGGATATGAAATCAGAATTTGGTCGAGAAGAAAAAGCGCCAAGGTCTATTATTGAAGCTCCTTCTGCAAGCATCTTTTCAACTTGAAATAGAATTTCATTCTCCGCTTGGAAACGACTTTCGGTGAAAAACGAATCGGCGGTTAAGTTTACAATACCCATAATTTTGGGTGTGGAAAAATCCATTAAAACTCCCTTGCAGTTGATGGAGTAGTTGCTTTGAAAAGGACTAAATTCGTTCACTAATTGCATGAATCAAAAATAAGAGAAAAGCATGGCGAATACTTCGAAACAATACGACAATGCAGTGAAAATTTGTCAAGATGTTTTTAATAAGAAAATGCAGGATTACGGCACGGCATGGAGAGTGTTGCGAACAAGTTCATTGACCGATCAATTGTACATCAAAGCAAAGCGAATCCGCAGCATTGAAGAGAAGGGAAGCAGCAGAGTAGACGAGGGTATTCAACCGGAGTTTATTGGCATTGTGAATTACTCGGTCATGGCATTGGTGCAATTAGAGTTAGGATACAGTGAAGACACCGAATTAAATCAAGAGTTAGCGAGGAGTTTGTACGAAAAGTACATTGTTACTTCAAAAGGGTTAATGGAAAACAAAAACCACGATTATGACGAAGCTTGGCGTGAAATGAGAATCTCTTCTCTTACGGATTTGATACTGCAAAAGATTTTGAGAATTAAGCAAATAGAAGACAACAAAGGGAAGACAATCATGTCGGAAGGAATTGATGCAAATTACGTAGATATGGTGAATTATTCCCTTTTTGCATTGATTAAAATAGAAGAAGAAAACGAAAAGCGTTAATACCTGTTAAGGGAGTAAATAGTGAAGTTTCCTTTTCTATTTATATTGATAATATAAACACAACGAATTATGAAATACCTTGTAACTGTAGCTAGAATAATTGTAGGTAACCTTTTTATCTTTAGCGGTGTAGTTAAAGCAAATGATCCATTAGGGTTTTCTTACAAACTAGAAGAGTACTTTGTAGAATTTGGTATGAATTGGGAGTGGTTGCACTCCATCTTAGTTCCCTTAGCAGCAGCAATATGCATTGCTGAAATTATAATGGGAGTTGCCGTTTTAGTGGGCTGGCGAATGAAAGAAATTTCTTGGTCGTTGCTGTTAATGATCGGCTTTTTCACCCTCTTAACAGGCGCTTCGGCCATATTTGAAATCGTGCGCTCTTGCGGTTGTTTTGGTGATGCAATTCCATTAACACCATGGCAGTCTTTTTACAAGGATTTAGTATTACTGGTCTTAATTCTCATCGTATTTGTTAAACGAAATGTGATTAAGCCTTGGGAGAACAACTCACATTTACTCGGAATTTATTTAGTTTCTAGTCTTATATTATTTGCGTTAGGTAAAATGTTGGATTGGCGAATGGCCTCCGAAGTTTTACTGTTCTTATGGGTTGCAATAATTGTGAAATACATTTCTCAAAAACCAAGTTTGGCAGCGAATGTCGCTATCATCATAAGTGTAATTTATAGCTTGTACTTAACCATCGGTTCCTCAACTGACTTACCTTTTAAAGATTTTAGACCTTACGCTGTTGGAAAAAATTTGCCAGAACAAATGATGTTGCCAGAAGGAGCGAAGGAGGCTGTTTATGACAATATTTTAGTGTATAAAAACAAAACAACTGGAGGAACAAAGGAATTTACGAATGCTACCTTCAACGATTCAAAAATTTGGGAAGACAAGGATTGGGAATGGCTAAGTACGGAAAATGAGCTGATCGTAGCAGGAGATGAGGCTAAGATTAAAGACTTGACTATTTCAAACCACGAAGGGGAAGACTTGACTGATTTTATTTTAGCAGAAGACAAAGCGCTTTGGATTGTTTGTTATGACATGAATTTGACAGATAAAGAAAATCTAGACGCTATAAATGAACTAACTCGACAAGCACAAGAGCAAGGCATTAAAGTATATGGATTATCATCTGCGGGCGAGAAGTTGAAAAATAACCTTGTTATAGATTATGATTTAAACTTCGATTTTTATGTAACCGATGGTATCGTTTTAAAAACCATGGTTCGTTCTAATCCTGGTGTAATGTATTTGGAAAATGGCACTGTTAGAGGGAAATGGCATCACAGCAATGTTCCAACTGTTGAGGAATTAAACTAACGCGGTGCTAGCATTTATCATAAGGCGTTTAATGTATGGCTTCTTTGTCCTTTTTGGGGTGCTGACGCTTGTGTTTTTTATCTTCAATGTTTTACCCGGAGATCCGGCAAGAATGATGCTAGGACAAAGAGCCGATCAAACAGCAATTGATGAAATTAACCGCGAACTAGGATTTGATAAAAGTATCTTCTATCAGTATAGCTTATACCTAAATGACTTATCGCCTGTTTCTTATCACTCAAACCAACCCGAAGATGGGAGCTACTATGAAGTAGCTAAATTTGGAGGAACAGTTCTTTGGTCTGCTAATAAATACAAGGTCGTTGGCAAAGCACCTTACCTCAGGAAATCCTACCAGTCAAAGAAAAAAGTATCGGCGATTTTAGTTGAAAGTCTCCCAGAAACGGCGGTTTTAGCATTGGCCGCTATCTTTATTGCAAGTATCTTTGGGATTTTATTGGGCGTTTTATCAGCTTTATACCGAGATACTTGGATCGATAAATTATTATTGCTTGTAGCAACCTCGGGTATGGCATTACCTTCTTTTTTTGTAGGAATTCTCTTTGCTTGGTTATTTGGATACGTATGGTCAGATTGGACGGGATTAAATATGTCAGGAAGTTTATATGAGGTTGACGATTTAGGTCGAGGTGAATACATCAATTGGTCCAACTTGGTTTTACCCGCATTAACGCTTGGTATTCGGCCATTGTCTGTTGTTTTGCAATTGAGTAGAAATTCCATGTTAGAAGTTCTTTCTATGGATTACGTAAGAACTGCCAGAGCGAAAGGCTTAACGCTTAGGTCAACTCTTTTTGGGCATGCTTTAAAAAATGCATTAAATCCTGTAGTTACTGCAATTTCAGGAATGTTTGCCAGTCTAATGGCAGGTTCTTTTTTTGTAGAAATAATATTTTCTTGGAAAGGGATTGGGTGGGAAACTGTAAATGCATTAGAGAAATATGACTTACCCATAGTCATGGGAGCCGTTTTGATTATTGCGGTTATCTTTGTCGTCATTAATATTTTAGTAGATATACTTTACGGAGTTCTTGACCCAAGAGTAAGGGTGTAATTAAACCAACATGAGAAAGAAAATTGTAGCTGGAAACTGGAAGATGAACAAAAATTTCCAAGAAGGAATGGAGTTGGCTAAGGAGTTGGCTAAGGGTTTTAAATCATCAAATTTGCTAAATGAACTTGTAATTTGTCCTCCTTTTTTGCACCTATCGGCGGTATCGGAATTATTGGAGAAGAGCGAAATAGCATTGGGTGCTCAAAATTGCCACACCTCTGAAAAAGGAGCATACACAGGAGAAGTTTCTGCAGAGATGTTGAAGTCTGTGGATGTGAAATACTGTTTGGTAGGTCATTCAGAGAGACGGGCATACTTTTTTGAAGATGATGAAGAATTGTTCCAAAAATGCAAGCAGTTGCTGGCAAAAGATATTCAACCAATTTTTTGTTGCGGTGAAATGTTAGAGGATCGAAAAGAAGGAGCACACTTTGATGTGATTGAAGACCAGTTAGAGGTACTCTGGAAGTTATCAAAAACTGACTTCCAAAAGATAGTAATTGCCTATGAACCGATCTGGGCAATTGGCACTGGAGAAACCGCCACTGCAGCGCAAGCTCAAGAAATTCATGCTTTTATCCGGTCGAAAATCTCCGAAAAAATGGGCGAAATACCAGCGGAGAATACAAGTATTTTATACGGAGGAAGTTGCAACCCTAGTAATGCAGCGGAGTTGTTTGCAAAAGCAGATGTAGACGGAGGTTTAATTGGTGGAGCGGCTTTGAAAGTAGCAGATTTTTTAGGAATATATAACGCACTTTAAACCATGGATTACATAGAAGTAAGTATCAAATTATCGCCTTTTCGTCCTTTTAATGAAATTGTAGTTGCCCAGCTTGGAGAATTGCCTTTTGATAGTTTTCTGGAAGACGAAGACGAATTGTTGGTAAAAGCTTATATTTTAGAAAAGGACTATGTTGAAACTGATGTGAAACATGCCATAGATCAATTTGAGGGAATGGTAGAGCTTTCGTTTAACGCTGAGAAAATTGAGAAAGTGAATTGGAATCAAAAATGGGAAGAGAACTTTGATGCGGTGGAAGTAGGAGAATTCTGTTACGTTAGAGCACCTTTTCATCCAGAAAAACCAAACTTTTTGCATGAAATTATTATCGAGCCCAAAATGTCTTTTGGAACTGGACATCATCAAACCACTCAAATGATGATTGAGCTCATGGAAAGTATTGACTTTAAGGAAAAAGTAGTATTGGACATGGGTAGCGGAACTGGAATTTTGGCAATTTTAGCCAAGAAATTGCTTGCAAGTGAAGTCGAAGCCATAGATATTGAGGAATGGGCATTCGAGAACATGAAAGAAAATTTTGAACGAAATAATACTAAAATCTCAGCTTATTATGGAGGAGAAGAAGTAATTAATACCCTAGGAAAGCAATACGATGTTATTATTGCCAACATCAATAAAAATATATTATTAAGCCAATTTGAAACGTACAACTCTGCGCTGAAAAGAGGAGGGGTAATTTTGTTGAGTGGATTTTACGTTACCGATGCGGATGATTTAATTGCTGCAAAAGAACTGGAAGGCTATGCACTAGTGGCAAAATTGGAGAAAGAGACTTGGTGTGGATTGAAACTTCAAAAGCATGGCTAGAATGAAGCAAGATGGACTTAAATCTCGTTTTTATCTTTTTATAGACGATCTTAAAAGCTACACTTGGAAAAAGTGGTTGGCCATTGGGTTTATCGTTATTCTTTTCAGTATCAAGTTACATAAATTGATTACCACTGGTTCTCTATAAAAAAAGGTGTGCTAACTAGCACACCTTTAATGTATTGCTCTATTACTCCTCATCTTCTTCTTCGTCCTCTGTCTCATCGTCGTTGCTTATTTCTGCAGTAACAGTAACAGGCTTTCCAGTGGCATCTAGTGTCAGGTAATTTGTTTCCCCTTCCTCGTCAATTACGGAGATGCTGTAATATTTAAGCGATTTTGTTTCAACGTATTCTGCAGAATCAAAAACAGAATCTCCAAATTTATTGCTAACATAAGTCATAACAGGTTTTGGCACACTTTCCTGTTCTATTTGACTTGTTGTTTTAAGCCAAAGTCCTGCTTTATCGTAATTGGTGGTTTTGTAAACATCTTTGTCACTGAATTCTATTACGTAGCTATTTGAATAACTGGTCCATTCTGTGTCCATTGCAGATGGGTATTGCTTTTTAAATGCGGATTCAATATTTTTTGGAATGCTTTGACTCATTGCACTCAAACAAAATAAAAAGGATATTCCCAATACTAATTTTTTCATGTTTTAAAGTTTATTATTTTTATTGAGACTGATAAACTAAATAAGGTCACAGTAATTTTAAATAATTTAAATTTGAAGGTAAACTAATAACTATTTGATGATTCAGCAATCATTTTTGACAGATGATCAACTTGTTGATTTATACTTAAATAAAGGCAATAAGGAGGCATTGCAAGAACTGTGTATTCGATATGAAAAAAAGATTCTTGCAAAATGTTATTCTATGACCAAGAGTCATGAAGTGTCTGAAGATTTGCGGCAAGATATTATGTTAAAAATAATAGATAAGCTTCATCAATTTAAGGGTTTATCCTCCTTTAGTACGTGGATATATTCAATTACATACAATCATTGTATTGAGCATTTAAGAAAATACAAAAGGGTTCGATTTGATGATTTGAAGGATTTGTTGGATATACCTGAAGAAGTGGCTTGTGGGGAGGTAGAGGCAGTTTTTCAATTGAGATTAGATCGAATAAATTTCTTATTAGAACTATTAAAGCCAGAGGATAAGGCAATTTTATTGATGAAGTATAAAGACGGGTTTGATCTAAAACAAATTATGGTAATTTGTCAAATTTCTGGTATTAGTGCTACTAAAATGAGACTTAATCGGGCTAAAAATAGAATAATTGCGCTGTACAATAAATTCTTGCTAGCCAATTAAAATCGGCTTTGTTTTTTTGTTTCGAATTAACATGTGACCAAATTTCTGAATTGCGTCAGAATAGCAAATCCATGAAATGAAACAAACCCTTACTATGCGATTAGTGCTAATCTTAATTCTCCTACTATTTGTGTCACTTTGGGCAATTTTATTAAAATATGTGGTTTCTAGCACTAATTTTTAAAAAAAATGATACATCCGAACACAGAATTAAAAATGATTAGTCCAGAAATGGGAATAGGGGTGTTTGCTACTCAATTTATTCCAAAAGGGACAATAACTTGGGTTCAAGACGAACTTGACATCATTTTAAGTCCTCAAGTTGTAAAGAAATTATCAACTGAATACCAGGCAACAATTGAAAAATATGCGTTTAGAAATAGAGAAGGCGAATCGGTACTTTGCTGGGACAATAGTCGTTTTGTAAATCATAGTTTCAATTCCAATTGCTTAACCACTCCATATAATTTTGAGATAGCGGTCAGAGATATTCAAATTGGGGAGGAGTTAACCGACGACTATGGTTACTTAAATATTTCAGAACCATTTGAGGCCTTTAGTGAAAATTCTGATCGGAAGGTAGTATACCCGGACGATTTACTGCGCTATCATCCAATTTGGGATGCTCAAATTGCAGATGCTATGCAATTGATTCATAAAGTACCACAAGAGTTATACGGTTTAGTGACACAGAAACATAAAAATCGGATTGGTTTAATATTGGGAGGAAAGGGCGAACTAGACTCTATTTTAACTTGCTATTACCATTCTGAGGTGTAACAAGTTTTTGTTTTTGTAAAAATCCGCTGTAATAAATACAGCGGATTTTTTGTTTCAACAAATCGTTAATAAATGCTTGATTCTCTTGTTGGAATAGGTTTTGCAGGCTCTATTAAAATTCCTTACTTTACCTCCAAATATCATTTATGAAGCATTTGTATCAGTTATTCTTAAAATCACTCTTAATTGTATTGTTTGCAATTACTTCAACAAGCTCGACGGCCCAGGTACCAGATAAATTTTCATCGGACTCCATCGCTTTTTTCGATGAAATGGAAAACCATCTGTCTGCTGCTAGAAAAGAAGGGAAAGGTTTTATGAAACAGTTTGAAGTCGTGTGGTACGGAGGTTATTTTTCTGAGAAACAACGAGAGGGTGTTTACGCTGTGTCTAATATTATGCTTAAAAAGAAACTAAGGGCATTTCCTGACTTTAGAAACTACTTGTTTACGGTAGGAAGTTTTGTTGTAGATTCAAACCAAACGGATGAAAGTTTTGAAGCTTGGCAGGGCATTCTGTTGGAGCTCTTGCAAGAGCGAAAGACACGAAATTTTACCGAATTCTTGGACTTCTGTAACGGGTTGTTTCGGGACAATGTAATGTACAACTCTGCCAGTACTATTTGGTCTGCAAATAATAGTAATTATCAGTTTGCGTACGATAGCCTTCCTAAAATTACCTTCCATCAATTGGATCTTATTTGCTTTGCAAAGCGAGATTCGATGATTATTTACAATACAAAAGGAGCGTATTATCCAACCACTAAATCATGGGTTGGCACAGGAGGGAAGGTGTTGTGGAAAAAAGCAGGATTCGATGCAAATGATGTTTACGCAGATGTACGAAACTACCAGGTAGATTTTAGAGTGTCTACTTATGAGGCAGATTCAGTTACCTTTTACAATAAATTTTACTTCGACGCTCCATTAGCCGGAAAAGTCACGGATAAAGTGTTGGCAAATATGACTGTAGAGCGAGCGAGCTATCCAAGATTTGATTCTTATGATCGCAGAATTCAGATTCAAAATTTGGCGCCGGGTGTAAACTTCGACGGAGGTGTTTCCATGGTAGGATCTAAACTCTTGGGAAAGGGGGATGAAGTGCAGGATGCAATAGTTGAGTTTACAAGAAACGATACCTTATTCATGAGGGCATCCTCAGAAAACTTTTCAATTCGAAAAGATAGAATTACATCCAATAAAGCAGGTGTAAATATTTACTTGCATCAAGATTCAATTTATCATCCCGGCTTGGATTTTAAATACCTCTTTGAGGAGAAAACAGTTACCTTGTACAAAAATGATGAGGGTGTGGCTAAAACTCCTTACTACAATAGTTTTCATGATATCGAGATGGACTTTGAGGTGCTAATTTGGAAAACGGATGAGCCAATTTTAGAGTTTACAAAATTACTGGGAAGTACAAGAACGGATGCTCGATTTACATCAGCCAACTACTTTAAGCGAGAATTGTTTGATAAACTTGGTGGCGGCTCAGGCAGTAACAATCCTATTGATATTATTTACAACCAATCAAAAAATACAGGTTCGAAAGTAATTTCATTTATGGAGTTGGCAAGAAATCTTAATATGGATCCCCGCGATGTTCAAAATATAGTAATTCAATATTCCAATTGGGGTTTGTTGGGGTTTAATTTTGAATCAGATCAGTTGTTTGTTAAAGATAAACTTTTCGAATATGTGCTTTCTAGTCGTAAAAAAATTGATTTTGATGTAATTAACGTTAACTCAAAAGTGGATGGAGATCGGAATGCGAAATTGAATCTTCTAAATTTCGATTTGACCATCTATGGTGTTCCGGGTGTTGTGTTAAGTGATTCTCAGAAAGTAGTTGTAGTACCTGCAAATGGTATTATTAAAATGAAACGAAACAGGTATTTTGAATTTGCTGGTTTAGTAAAAGCCGGTCGTTTTGATTTTTACGGAAAGGAATTTTCGTTTGATTATGAGAACTTTAAAATTAACCTTACCAATGTTGATTCCTTGCGTTTAAAAGCAGAAAGTTCTGATTTAGACGTATATGGAAATCCTTTAATAAAACCAGTTAAAACGGTAATTGAGGGAGTGAATGGGGATTTGTTAATTGATAATTTTGGGAATAAATCAGGAAATAAACACTTTCCAGGATATCCGATTTTTAATTCGAAAGACAAATCGTATGTGTATTATGACAAAGGGAATGCCCTCGGATCTGTGTACAATAGAGGACGATTTTACTTTGAGCTGGAGCCATTTACCATTGATAGTTTGAATAGTTTTAGTAACGATCAGTTAACCTTTGACGGCACCTTTGCCTCTTCAGGTATTTTTCCTGAATTTGAAGAACAGCTCACGTTGCAAGAAGACTTTTCTTTGGGCTTTATTCGTCCGACACCTCCCGAGGGTATGGCAATGTATGAAGGAAAAGGAACCTTCTACAACGATATAAAATTGAGTAATCAAGGGTTACGTGGAGAGGGAAAATTGGAATACATTACATCTACTACCTATTCAGACGATTTTGTTTTTTACCCTGATTCTATGAGGACAAACGCCAGTGAATATTTTGTAGACAAACAAAAGAAAGGCGTTCAATATCCTCCTGCAAAAGCACAAAAAACAGATATGCGTTGGTTGCCGAAAAAGGATGTAATGTTTGCAACAACAACTGAATCTCCGATGGTGCTTTACGATGAACGAGACAATTTTGAAGGAACAACTGCCTATGGTCCTAAAGAAATGAGAGCAACCGGAGCATATCATTTCGAGAGGGCAGACTTGTTCTCTAATCAAATGATTTTTAAATACAACACCTTTGATGCTGACACCTCTGATTTTCAGATAAAAAATGAAGAAAATCAAGAGGGGGAGTTTGCCTTGCAAACAAAAAATGTAAAGGCATATGTTGATTACACAAAACGCTTTGCTAGTTTCAAAGCCAATGGTAAAAAAGAACCTATTTTCTTCCCGGTAAACAAATACTTGTGTTTCATGGATGAATTTAAATGGTACATGGACAATGGTATTATTGAACTTTCAAGCACGAGTTCTACGGTCGTAGCTGCCGATATAAAATTGGAAGGATCTAAATTTATTTCCACTCATCCAAATCAAGATAGTTTATTCTTTTTCTCACCAATTGCTCAATACGATTCTAGGCGACACACTATTTCTGCCGAACGGGTAGCCTTTATAAACTCAGCTGATGCTAGGATTTATCCGGACAGCGGGGATTTGATACTGCGAAGAGATGCAAAAATGGACCCATTACAAAATTCAAGAATTGTTACCAATAGCATTACGGAATTCCACGAGGTGTATGAAGCAAATACTCAAATAAAGGGGCGTAAAGATTATGTTTCTAGTGGTAAAATTGACTACGTAGATGAGACAGGCTTGGTACAAACAATATACTTGTATACTATCGTCGTTGAAGATGGCGGGCAAACGATTGGGAAAGGAAAGATTGCAGATACAGCGGACTTTGCTTTGAGTCCTTATTTTGCTTTTGATGGAGGCGTTAAGTTATTTGGAAGTAAGCAGTTTTTAGTTTTTGATGGAGTTGCACAAATTAATCACGAGTGTTCCAAGTTGGAAAAACGGTGGATTGACTTTGAGTCAGAGATAGATCCAAATAACATTTACATACCTATTGACACGAATTTGAGAGATTCTTCTGGCGCTTTTATTGCGAATGGTATAAACTTGAATATAGACTCTATATTTTTGTATCCTGGGTTTTTAACGAAACAAGCTAATTATTCTGACATTAAAGTGATTGAGTCATTAGGATTCTTGCACTACCACAAGGAGAGTAAGGAATATAGGATTGGTCAAAAAGATAAAATTGCAGAGCAAAGTCTTGCAGGGAGCTATATAAGCTTAAGCACAGAGGCATGCAAGGTATATGCCGAAGGTAAATTAGATATAGGTGCTAGGACTGGGAATTTGAAATTTGACGGAGCAGGGAATATTAATTTTACCTTAGAAGATGGTGGTGCGGTAGTTGATATGATGATGGTTGTAGATTTCTTTTTTAATGACAATTTAATGAAGAAACTAGCAGAAAATATTAACGAGAATATTAGTCTGAATCCAGTAGATTTTAGCAAGTCAACCTATACCAAAGGGTTGAAAGAAATTGTTGGAACAGAAAGAGCCGACGAAATTATATCGCAATTGAGTTTGAATGGGAAAATAAAAAGACTTCCCGACGAGTTAAACAAGCGGTTCGTCTTTAATGAGGTAAAATTGAAATGGTATGAAGAGGAGAATACGTTCAAGTCTTTTGGTCCATTGGGACTAAGTAATTCTGGAAAATTTGAAATTAACAAATATGTCAATGGTGGAATCACAATTACCAAAAAACGAAGTGGCGACATCGTCAATATATACTTAGAAGTAGATGCTAAAACTTGGTACTTCTTTTCCTACCGTAGAAACTTGATGAAGGTTATTTCTAGTAATGAGGATTTCAATACTCAGATTAAAGAAATGAAGCGGGATGATCGGAAATACGATGCCAAAAAAGGCGAGCAAGCGTTCACTTTTATGTTTGGCTTAGAAAAAGATGTACGCGACTTCAAACGTGACTTTGATAGTGATTTATAATGGATAATCTTTGTTCACAGAATAGTGTTAATGATTTCAGCAAAGAAGACTTGTATAGCTGAATGAACTTACCATCTTTGTGCATTAACAAACTTTGAAAAAAAAATAGATGAAAAAGAATTTATTCTTTGGTCTCATAATAATAATAGTCCTTTCCATAAGTGTTGGTGCTCAAGGAAGTATTGACTCAGAAGAGGAGCTAAAAGAGAAAGCGAAAGAGCTATTTGAGGCTCAAAATTTTAAGGAAGCAAAGCTCATGTATGCTCAGTTGTTGAGTCTATATCCGAAAGATCCGACTTATAATTACAGATTTGGTGCCTGTGTGCTACAAACCGAGGCAGATAAATCGAAGCCCTTGAAGTATTTAAACTTCGCTGCATCTAAAGCCAATGTCGACCCATTGGCTTATTTCTATCTAGGGAAGGCATATCATTTGAATTATGAATTTGCTCAAGCAGTAAAACAATATAGCAAATTTAAGAATAAGGCAAGTAGCGAAGAAAGGGAAAAATACAGCGTTGATCGTCAGATTGAGATGTGTAAAAATGGAAATAGTTTGTTGTCGAAACTGAATGAAGTTCAGGTTTTAGAAAGACAAACTATTTCACAAAAAGACTTTTATCGAATTTACGATGAAAAATCGATAGGCGGGAAAATTATAGTAATGCCGGATCAATTTAAGAGTAAGCACGACAAGAAACTAGGAGATAAGTCGGTTGTTTTTCTGGCGGATGATGCAAAGGAAGTTTACTATTCTTCTTACGGAAAGAAGGGAGAGAATGGAAAAGACATTTACAAAGCAATTAAGTTAGGAAATGGAGAATGGAGTGAAGGTGTAAGTCTTGGTAACTCGATAAATACTCCATTTGATGAAGATTACGCATACATAAAGCCTGACGGTAGAACGATCTATTTTGCTTCAAAAGGGCACACAAGTATGGGTGGTTATGATGTTTTTAGAAGTGTTTTAGATGATGCTACAGGTCAATGGACAGAGCCTGAGAACTTAGACTTTGCTTTCAATTCTGCAGATGATGACTTTATGTTTGTTACCGATCAAGCAGAAATAACAGCATATTTTACCTCAAATAGAGCAAATGAATTTGGAGAAGTTACGGTGTATAAAGTTTTGACGGAAAGGGCCCCAGCTGAATTATCCGTTATAGCAGGAACCTTCATTGCTGAGGGTAATCCTGAGCAAAAGAAGGCAAAAATCACAGTGATTGATAAAGCAACCCAAGAGACGGTGGGAGTTTATGAAACGGATGCAAAAGGAAACTATGCAATAGAAATAGCTAAAAATGGAGGAGAGTTCCAATTCAATGTAGAGACAAATGAAGTGGACCCAATTCATACTGGAGTGGTAAGTATTCCGAGGCAAGATGAGTTTGAAGTTTTAGGTCAAGAGCTTAGGTTGGTTGGAACTGGAAACGATCAGCAGTTGGTTATTAAAAATATTTTTGATGGAACTGCTAAAAACAATATTGCAGCAACAGAAGGTCCTAGTATTTCTTCTGAACTAATTAAGCTGAAAGCGAATTTAGAGGTAAATTATAGCTCAAATGATCTTGCAGCTCTGGAAAAAGCACGAGCCAAAGAAGCACCACAAACAATTGAAATACTTGAAAAAGAAACAGTAAAAGTCTCTTCTGAGGATACCCAAGTAGCAATTGCTTCTGACCCGAGCACAACTGTTGACAAAAGCAGTTCTGATGACGCAGGAAATGGGGAAACAGATGGTGGAACTCCAGATGATTTTGATAATTCAACTGTTTCAGTAGTTAAAATTGAAGCAGAATTAAATTCATTGAAAGCAGAGAAGAATACTCTAATAGATGCTAAACAGAAGGCAACTGGCATGCAGTATGCTGCAGCGGTGAAATTAGAGAAAGAGGCAACATCGCTTTTCAACGAGGCGGAGCAAATGGAAACAGCAGGTTCGCAAGGTGAACAGGTAAACTTAATTCAAAAAGACGCTGGAGAGAAGGCGTTACAAGCTTCTTTTGCTGCTCAATTTGCGCAAGAATTAGAAGCTTCAATTAATGAAGACTTAACTCGTGTAGGGGCAATAGAAGCTTCAGAATCCGGCATTAATAAAGCCATTGGGGAAAACGACTTGCAAACCGCTGTTAGAATGCTGAACGAATTAAAATCTAAGAGCAGCGGAAGTAAAAAAACACAAGATATAATTGACGAATCTGTAAATGATATTGCGCAAAGAGGGTCACTCGCTGAAAAGAAGATTAGTGAATTTTCTTCTAAATCGAAGTCCTTTGCAGAAGAGAAGAACTCATTAGAAAGTCAATTGTCAAGTCTAAATGCACAGGCTGAGAAGGCAAACGGGCAAAAAAAAGAGGAGCTTGTTAAAAGTGCAGAAGCTACAGAACTGGACCTAAAAGATTTGGAATACCAATTTGGTGTTCTCAATGAAAATTTAGTAGATGCAAGGCTGATGAAGAAGTCCTTGTCGGTTGAAAAAGCGGAAGTCTTGGCAGCATCAAATAGATTTAATTTGGGTTCAGAAGAATTTGTTGAAGTTTCTGAAGAAGATAAAATTCAACTGTTTAATCAGTTGAAAAAATACCGAGATGGAAATCAGTTGGCCTATTCTTCAGAGAATGAATTGTATGCGTCAAGTGATTCTAGTTCGATGGAAGAGAGTATTGAAGTCAAGGAAAGAGTGGGGACTCAAACTACCTCTAAAAAGTCATTCCAAGATCAAACATTAAATTCTATCAATTCAACTTATACAGTGGCTATCAAGGAGCTTGGAGTAATTGAGGACGGGGAAATTCAATTGGCCCGAAAAATACAAGTTTATGATAACTGGCTGGTTGATTTAAAAGGTAAGAAGGGAGAACTGGACGATTTATATCAAATAGAAACGGATGAGAATGAACGTTCGTCTTTGAAGGTGGAATTAGATCAATTGGATGCTGGTATCAGCAAACAACAAAAAGCTAAAAATGAGGCGGAATTTGAATTAGCCCAAAGAGCCTCAGGGGAATTAGTGGTGGATAATACTCCCCTTTCCAATTCAAATGAAATAACAGAAACAACTGTTGTTAACGATGATTTTACAAATTTAGATTTTGACCAAAAAATGCCAGCAACAAGTGCACAATCTACAGTTCAGCTAGTTGAAGCGAAGAAGGCCTTGTTTGAGGCTGGGCAATTGTCAAAGCAACAGCAAGCTGCGCAAGAATCAGCTTATACTTTACCAACAGCTGAAGAGCGAACGCAAGCTTTTACAGCTGCAAATAAGTTGAAGAAGGAGTATGAGGTAAAACAAATTGAAGCGGCAAATAAGTTTGCGGTATTTAACTTGGAGGAATACCAACTGAACAAGGCGAAAATTGAGAAAGCAAACGAATTAGATGACAGATACAGCACACAAGGAAGAGATATTGCAGAATTATTAGCTGAGGAAGCCAATAGTTTCTTCACTGATGCAGCTATACTTCGCTCTGAAATAAAGGAAGCTGACAGACTTTCTCAGAAAGAAGTGAATTTACAAAAGGCTTACGATTATGAATTGTTGGCAATTCAAAAGCAACAAGAAGCTATAGAAAAACTTGGAATGGTTGTTAGCGAGGTGTTAAGTGCTAAGACCAATGCCACAGCTCCTGTAATGGTAAAACCATTTATTCAAGTAATTGAGGATGAAGAAATACTTGCGGTAGTAGAAGCTCCCAAGGCTAAAGCCGCAGCTGAACAGAAAAGCGCTCAAGTGTTGACTATTGATGCAACTATTGAAACACAAGAGGCTGTACTTGATGGAATAGAAGAAGGTGAAGCAAGAGATAGCGTTATAACACTGCTCGAGGAGTTGGATTTCGAAAGAGAACAAGTACTTCGAGAAGCTGCACTTTACTATGAAAGAGAACGTCAAATTAAGGAAGGCTTAGTTGGGTTAGCTTCGGCAGATAAAAGCCCTGCTGATCAAGTTTTACCGCCAAGTAAACCTGCTTTTGAGATTCTCTTAGACTCAGTTAATATTAATGCAGAGAGGGAGCAGTTGGTATTGGCATCTCAACAATTTAAATCATTTGCCAATAACCGTCAAGCATTGGTCTCGCAAACAAAAGCTGCTGAGGTGGCCTACCAAGATGCAATTAAGTTGGCAGGAGAAAATCAACGATTGAAAAAGCAAGCAATTGTTGAAACAAATATGGCAAAGGCGGTGGAAAATGATGGTGAAAAACAACGTTTAATTAAATCGGCTCAAGTTATTGAAAGTAAGATCAAATTAAACGAAGAGAAGATTGTAACCCTAAACAAGTCGATTAAGGTGAAAAACTTCTTACTTCAAAGTCTAGCTGAAAAAGATAAATTGTACTTAGCCGAGTTAAGCGAAACTGAAAAACAAGAATTTATTCTTTTAAGCGATAATTTTGTTCCGGAAATTAAATCTGTCGAATTGGTCGCAGACCTCCCTGAACCTGTATTGAACGAAGCGGAGGCGACAGAAACAGTTAAAAGTTTAGAAACTGCTCGAGAATTACCTGAATTAATCGCCATAGAACCAAACAATTCACTCGATTTACCTGAAGGCGTTCAGGCCTACAAAACCAATGATGTTGCCAGTAAATCAGCTCCAGAGGAAATAAATAGCACAGAGGAGTTTGCCAATGAAGCAGTAGAAAAAACGAATTCACCTGTAATTGCTGAACTTGCGATTGAGATTGATAACATAGATGTTGTACCGAGAGAGGTGAAGCAAGCAATATTTGTGACATTAAACCGAAACGAGTCGGCGTACAATGAAAACAAACCAATTCCAACTAAAACAAGTTTGCCTGATGGTATTGTATATAAAGTTCAAGTGGGAGCTTTTAGAAATAAAATTCCAGCAAGCACGTTTAAAGGCTTTGCTCCTTTAATGGCCGAGCCAACTGGAACGGGTATTACCCGATATACAGCAGGTCTATTTGCCGATGAGAATACTGCCACAGCAGCTAGAAATGAAATTAGAAAAATTGGATACCCAGATGCATTTGTTGTTGCCTTTTTAAATGGTGAAAGAATCAGTATGATTAAAGCAAGGGATGAAGGAGGGGTATCACCTGTTTCTAATTTAACGACTAACTTCCCTAAGATTAACTCAGAATCGCCAGGTAACTCCTCCACTAACAATGCAGTTCGCGTTGCTTCTGCAAAAGAAGTAATACAAGTTCCTGGAGGGAGTAAAGAAGCATTGCCGGAAGAATTTACTTCAGATAAAGTAGAGGAGGTTGTGAATGCCAAAACTGTTGAAGGATTGTATTACACGGTTCAAATTGGAGTATTTTCAACGCCCGTTAAGAAAGGGGTATTTAAGTACGAGGGCTTGAATGTTGTTCAGCTTGCGAATGGACTTTACCGTTACAATGCAGGAATGTACAACAGTGTTTTACAAGCAGCTGAATCGAAAAATTTCATATCAATAACAATTAAAGATGCATTTGTAACAGCCTATTACGATGGAGAAAGAATCTCACTAACAGAGGCATCTAAATTGCAAAATTAATAGACTATGTCAACAAAAGAACTCGAACAGGTAGAATTAAAAAAACAGTTTGTCCGCCAACGGGAAATTATCTTGCACAATGATGATTTCAATACATTCGATCATGTTATTACGTGTTTAATGTCCATTTGTGATCATAAAGAAATTCAAGCTGAGCAATGCGCTTATATTGTTCATCACAATGGAAAATGCAGTGTGAAGGCCGGAACATTAGAAAAACTAGAGCCCATGTATATGGCCCTTAAATTGCAACAGTTAACAGTAGAAATTAAATAAGATGAAAAAAGAATTATTCGCATTTGCTGTAATTGCATTTTTTGTTCAATGTGCAACCGTGCCAATAACAGGAAGAAAGCAGATGAAATTTGTAAATTCAAAACAGTTGCAAACGATGAGTTTTAGCCAATATTCTGAGGTTAAAACAGCGGCAAAATTGTTGCCGGATTCTGATTCTCGGACCACTTTAGTTAAAAAAGTGGGACTGAAAATTTCAACAGCCGTTACGAGGTATTTGACCAATAATGGATATAAAGATCGTCTAAAGGAATTTGAATGGGAGTTTAACTTAGCCGATGAAAACACTGTGAATGCTTGGTGCATGCCTGGTGGGAAAGTAATGTTCTACACAGGAATACTACCAATTTGTGCAGGCGAAGATGGAATTGCTGTTGTAATGGGACATGAAATTGCTCACGCTTTAGCTCGTCATGGAAATGAGCGCATGAGTCAAGGAATGTTAACACAGGGAATAGGAGCCATTGGGCAAATTGGAACTAGTGGAGCGTCACCGGCTGTTCAGACCATATTTAATCAGTCTTTTGGAATAGGTTCCCAATTAGGATTGTTGAAATTTTCTAGAAATAACGAATCTGAAGCTGATCAATTAGGTTTGGTATTTATGACAATGGCAGGGTATGATCCTGCAACTGCAGCTGAGTTTTGGAAAAGAATGGCGGAGAATAAAGGAGGACAAGCATCTCCTGAATTTTTAAGCACTCACCCTAGTGATGACAGAAGAATAGCAGATATTATTAAGTACCTACCTGAAGCCCGAAAATGGAAAAATAAATAAGAAATAAAAAGAATACTCGCCTAAATATTCGTTGCATTTCTGCAGGTAATTTTTTATCGATCGACTATTTCAGTTTAGTCAATTTTCCTTTCTTTTTCATATCCATCAATCCACAGTCATCGCATTTGTGAGATTTGGTTTGCAGGTAAAAATACCGGACCAAATAGGCCATTGCTAATACCATTAAAATTGTGACGATTATTTCTTGCCAATCCATCTGTTAATAAGTCCGTTTTAATATGGTTTAAAGTTAGTAAAAATGAAATAAATTTGTTGCCAATGTTATACATAGAAGACCAAGTAAAGTATGAAATTTGATAGACAAATATATACTGATAAACAGTTAGTTGATTTATATTCCGCATTACTGAAGCCTCGAATGATTGAGGAGAAGATGTTGATTTTACTTCGTCAAGGTAAAATTTCAAAGTGGTTTTCAGGAATAGGACAAGAAGCTATTTCTGTTGGCGCAACTGAAGCAGCTTCACAAGATGAATTCATGTTGCCTATGCATCGAAATGTAGGGGTTTTTACTAGCCGTGGGGTTGACTTACATCGCCTGTTTGCACAATTTCAAGGCAAAGCATCTGGGTTCACCAAAGGGAGAGATCGCTCTTTTCATTTTGGTTCAAAAGAGCACCATATTGTGGGTATGATTTCTCATTTAGGATCGCAGTTAGGAGTGGCTGACGGAATCGCGTTGGCCAACCAATTAAAAGAAAATAAAAAGATTACCATTGCCTTTACTGGTGATGGAGCAACAAGTCAAGGTGATTTTCACGAAAGTTTAAATGTTGCTGCAGTTTGGAATCTGCCTGTCATCTTTATTGTAGAAAACAACGGATATGGTTTGTCTACTCCTAGTTCAGAGCAATTCAGATGTAAACAATTTATAGATAAAGGGATTGGCTACGGAATGGAAGCCCATCAGGTAGATGGGAATAATGTGTTAGAAGTTTATCAGAAAGTTAGTGAACTAAAAGAGTCGATGAAATGGAATCAACGACCGATTCTTTTAGAATGCATTACATTCAGAATGAGAGGTCATGAAGAAGCTTCAGGAACAAAGTATGTTCCCAAAGAATTGTTTGATGAATGGTCAGAAAAGGATCCAGTAACAAATTATGAAAACTTCTTGGTGGGAGAAAATTTACTTGACGCAGAAAAAATTGATTTAATACGTTCTGAGATAAAAGCTGAAATAGAACTTGGTTTAGAGAAAGCGTATGCGGAAGAATCAATTGAGGTTTCTACAGAAATTGAATTGCAAGATGTATATGCGAATTATGAATTTCAGCAAGTAACTCCTTCAACTGAGGTGAAGGAAATGAGAATGATAGACAGTATCGCAGATGCAATTGAATTGGCAATGGCAAAGCACCACAATCTTATTCTAATGGGGCAAGATATTGCGGAGTATGGCGGAGTGTTTAAAGCAACCGATGGACTGTTCACGAAATATGGAAAATCTAGGGTAAGAAATACGCCACTTTGCGAGGCGGCAATTGTAGGTAGTTCTTTAGGCTTATCTATTAATGGATTTAAATCCATGATGGAAATGCAATTTGCTGATTTTGTTACTGAAGGATTTAATCAAATTGTAAACAATCTAGCTAAAATTCATTGGCGTTGGGGCCAAAATGCCGATGTGGTGATAAGAATGCCTACGGGAGCAGGGGTAGCAGCAGGACCTTTCCATTCGCAGAGTAACGAAGCTTGGTTTGCTCATATTCCGGGTTTGAAAATTGCTTATCCATCCACTGCATATGATGCAAAGGGCTTGTTGCTTACCGCATTTGAAGATCCCAATCCGGTAATGGTATTTGAACATAAAGCATTGTATCGAACTACAAACGAAGAAGTTCCAACAGGCTACTACAATGTGCCATTTGGAAAGGCTAAGTTGGTTTCAGAAGGCAACGAGCTTTCTATAATTACTTATGGAATGGGGGTTCATTGGGCCAAGAAAGTAATAGCTGAGAAAGCTATAAATGCTGACATCCTAGATTTAAGAACTCTGGTGCCATTGGATTGGGAAAGTGTCTTTACATCAGCCAAAAAAACCGGAAGAGTTATCGTTCTTCATGAGGATACTCTTTTTGGAGGAATAGGAGGTGAGTTAGCTTCGGAAATAGCTGAACAATGCTTTGAATACCTCGATGCCCCTGTTAAGAGAGTGGCTTCCATTGATACCGCAGTTCCATTTCATCCTAATTTAGAAGCAAATTTTTTACCTATAGAACGATTAGGTAAGGCGATAGATGAATTGTTAGCTTATTAACCTAAACTTTTTATCCGATAGGGTTAAGAACGTTTATATATAACAAGGTTCTATTAAAATTGTGATGGAGTAGTAGTGTTTTATCACCGACCGAGACTGGTTCTAAACTCCTAACTAATAATAAAAATTAGGTTGTTAGAAAAATACAGCCATTACATCAGCTGCAGACATTTTGTGAAAATATTGGTGCAAATCGAATCTTGACAAAACTCCCCGAACTTCATCTTGCCCATGTTTACATTCTTTTAATGCTTCTTCAATCTCTGTAACATCAGCTACTCCAAAGAAATCTCCAAAGAATTTTGCTTCTTTAATAATTCCCTTTTCTACTTGTAAGTTTATTTCTAATGTACCACCTGGGGTTCGCGCACCTTGCATGAAATTGTATTTTGGGGAATGCCCAAAGTTCCATTCCCATGTTGCATATTTTTCGTCTCTAATTTTTCGAATCTGGGCTAAATCACTCTCGCTAAACTCATACATTCTAGCATCAGCAAAAGTGTCTAATACATGATTCATAATTTGTTGCGAAAAATCTTCCAAATTCATGGAGTCTTTCATGTGCTCCGAAACGTTTGTTACTCTTTTTGGAATGGACTTTACAGCTCTGTCCTTGTACTTTAAAGGATTAATTTTGAGAGCGCCACTAACATTTTTCATTTCAGAAGAGTAAAGGATTGTCCCATGATGCAGCACTTTATTTTTAAACACATGCTCTGCATTTCCAGAGAATTTTCTACCTTCAATGGTTAAATCATTTCTTCCTTCAAATTTTGCAGGAATACCCAAATTGTTTAACACTTCTACAATTGGTTTGGTATATCTTTCAAAATCTACTACTTCTGTGTTTTCTCCTGTTCTGGTAAAAGAAAAATTGAGATTTCCTAGATCATGATAGACTGCTCCTCCACCAGATAGTCTGCGAACTACTTTAATGTTCTTTTCCTTTACATAATCCACGTTAATTTCAGCCATGGTGTTCTGATGCTTTCCTACAATAATGGCATTGTCATTTCGCCATAACATAAAACAGTCTTCTTGAAGGTGTTTGAAAATGAATTCGTCAGTTGCTATGTTGAAATAAGGATCAGTAGAATGGTGATGAATGCAAAGCATGGGGAAAGGGTTGAAATAAAACAACCGTCCCGATAGTCATCGGAACGGTTGTAAGGTTATAATTTATTTGTTTAAGCTTCTTGAGATACTTTAGGCGCTGCAGCCATTATTGATTCATTTGCATATTCTTCAAATTGCTTAAAGTTATTTACAAATGCGTCAGCTAATTTATTTGCTGTATCGTCATAGGCCGCTTTATTATCCCAGGTATTTTTAGGATTTAAAATTTCCGTTGGTACATCCTCACAGGCATTTGGCATCGCTAATCCAAAAATTTCGTGAGTTGTGAAATCTACATCGTTTAATTTTCCTGTAAGAGCTGCCGTAATCATTGCTCGTGTATATTTTAACTTAATTCTTGATCCTACACCATATTCTCCACCTGACCATCCGGTGTTGATTAACCAAATGTTTACCTTGCTTTTCTCTATTTTTTCGCCCAACATTTCAGCATATTTTGTTGGATGTAACGGCATGAACGGTGCTCCAAAACAGGCTGAAAAAGCTGTTTGTGGCTCTGTAACTCCCGCTTCAGTTCCCGCTACTTTCGCAGTGTAACCTGAAATAAAATGATACATTGCTTGTCCAGCAGTTAACTTTGAAATCGGAGGTAAAACGCCATAGGCATCTGCAGTCAAAAAGAAAATATTTTTTGGTGCAGCTCCAATTGAACCCGGTTGAATATTGTCAATGTGGTCGATAGGGTATGAAACTCTTGTATTTTCAGTTTTTTCGCTGTTCTCGTAATCTACCTCAGTAGTTCCGTCTTTGAAATTGATATTCTCCAGCAATGCTCCAAACCTAATCGCATCATAAATTTGAGGCTCTCTTTTAGCACTCAAATCAATCGTTTTAGCGTAGCAACCACCTTCGAAGTTAAATACAGAATCATCGTCCCAACCGTGCTCATCGTCACCAATCAATTTTCTATTTGGGTCAGAGGATAAGGTTGTTTTTCCTGTTCCTGACAAGCCAAAGAAAACAGCCGTGTCTCCATCCTCACCTACATTTGCTGAACAATGCATAGAAAGTACATTCTCTTGATGTGGCAAGATAAAATTCAGGGCTGAGAAAATTCCTTTTTTGATTTCACCAGTGTAACCGGTTCCACCAATCAATAATAATTTTTTAGAGAAATTCATTATTGCAAAATTATGCTGACGAGTACCGTCCACTTTAGGATCAGCCATAAATCCTGGAGCACAAATAATGTTCCATTCCGCATCAAATTTTGCAATTTCTTCTTCAGAAAGTCGCAAAAACATGTTCGCAGCAAATAAGCTAGAATAAGGGAATTCAGATACGAGTCTGATATTCATTTTATATTTATCAGATGAGCAAGCATAGGCGTCTCTAACATACACTTCTTTCCCTGACAAATAGGAGGTTACTCTATTGTACAAGGCGTCGAATTTATCTGCATCAAATTTGATGTTAATATCTCCCCACCAGACAGCGTCTTTGGTGACTTCGTCTTCGACAATAAAACGGTCTTTTGGCGATCGGCCGGTGAACTCTCCAGTGTCAACCGCGAGAGCTCCGGTATTTGAAAGAACACCTTCGCCACGAACTAGCGTTTCTTCAATTAGTTGTGCAGGTTCTAAGTTCCAATATGCCGCGGCAACATTGCTTAAACCTAACGGAGAAATAGAAGCATTTTCTGCTTTTCTTCCATACTCGTTCATAAAATTTGTTTTTGAATTATAACTCCGAAAATGTGAGGTAACAAAATATTTTCGTTCTTAATTAATGCAAAGATAACTGTGATTTTATTACCGAGTAATTTTTATTCTGCATTTTTATTAACAGCATTTTTATGAATATCCTTTTTTAGGTTTTAAATATCCTAAGTAATAAATAATTGAAATTGAGGCAACATAGAACGGAACTCCCGGTATCTTATACCTTGAAAGGGCTCCGAAATTGTATGAAGTTAGCCCCACAGTAATTCCAAATATTACTGCAAAAAGCATAAATGCTCGTACATCTGCATTCGATAAAATCAATTTGAAACTTTTGAAAATGCCTACTTTAATAAAAACATAAATGCTTAGGATGAGTAGAATTAAGGATTGAATTGCCTCAAATAGTGTTGCAACATTTCTAACATCGCCAATGATGAATGGGCGGAAATAGGCAACAAAAAATGCTTCAGGGGCTTTTAAAAGGACTCCCTGTAGGGTAAATTCAACATCTCCCAATGAGTAACCTGATTGATTTCTTGTTTCAGCTAAGTAGGAATGCCAACTATGAAAACCCTCTGCTACCGACTGCACATTGTCCAAAGAGTATTTTCCTGCACCATCTGATACTTGTTGCAAAAATAAATAGGCACCGCCCAGAAATATTGGAACCAAAATTGGAGTCAAAACATATTTTGTTAGCGGGCTACTGTTTTTATTCACTGCTTTTCCTTGAACCCAGAATAACATGGCTGGAATAAAGGTATATAGGATGTAAGGCTTTAGAATAAAGCACAGGTAGATTGAAATGAATATTGAAATAACGGAAAAAAGTATTTTTCTTTTTTTAAGAAGGTTGTAGGTTGCACTAAATATAAAACCCACTGCTGCAAAAGTTAAAGGATCTTTTAAAATTCCGGAACCCCATATGCCTACCGAAGGGTAAAATAACACTCCAACAGCAAATAGTTTGTACAGTTTCGGGTGTAATTTACAAAGTGTTACATATAATTTCCAAATTCCAATTGCGGTAATTAAAGTAAATAGTATTGATGTTGCAAGGTATTGGCCGTTAGTAAAGATTGAAAGAATGCCAATTATTTTACTTAGAAAAAGAACATTATTTGATCGAATTGCACTAAAAATATTGAAGGTATCAGTATACGCTATGTTAAAGAGCTCTTCAGAGGAGGAGCTTAAGATGTTTATAAAATGTACTGGACTAGCTTTGAACTGATCCAGGAAAAACTGACCTCCAGCGAAGTATAAAAAAGTATCTCCACCTTTGTAATAATAAGAGTGAATGAGTACAAAAAAGATAGCTAAAAATATTTTTAAGACAAAGAAACTCGAGTAATATTTGCTAAAAACTTCACTTTTATCCGGCTTAGTTAATCGAATTAATAGCAGTATAACCACAATATAAAACAGACTGATTAACGAATCAATTAATGTTATTTTCTCTATCATCTAGTGTAATGAAATTTCAACATAGTGTGGAATAAACATTTATTTGTTTGTCATATATTTGAGTGCAATAAAGTTATAACAATAGAAGGTCATGAAGACGTACATTTTCAATTTACTAGAGAGGTTATTGGAATTTTTAATTGATTGTATGCAAATATCTACTCTTTGGCGAATAAAGTACTCCCTCATTTCTGGAGTTGAATTTCTACGGTGATACAACTTACTGAAGAGGGTCATCGACTGATTAAAATCTTTGTATGTTACCTTCGCACTTGGTCGATTATTTATTATTTCAATACGCTTTACTCCAATTGATTCCTTTGTCCATTTTTCTAAATAGAACTTAGATGCTTTATTGTGACTTTTTTTCTGCTCGACCTCATTAAGAATTGAAACACCGGCAGGGTTAATTCTATAATAATACAAATCGAAATCAATGTTACTAAATTTATAGCCTTTATTGGAAAGCCTTAACCACAGTTCAAAATCTTCACTGTGCTTATATTCTAACGAATATGGGTTTTCCTTTAGAACTTCTGTTTTTGTTAAAATGGAGCCGTGAAAAAAGGGTTGAGTAAAAAATGAACTAAATGCAAGTGTCTCAGGCTGAATATAGGTTGAATTCGCAATTTTAGGAATACCATTTCCCTTAAGATCTATGGGTAGTGACTTTGTTCCGACTATCGCAATCTCCTTATTTTGCAATAAAAAGGCGATTTGTTTTTCAATTCGATGTATTGCGCTAACATCATCTGCGTCCATTCTTGCGAGGTAGGGGCTATTGGATAAGGAGATTCCTTTATTGAGGGTTTTGATAAGCCCTATATTGTCTTTGTTTTGGATAATTTCTATTCGGGTGTCTTTTTGCGACCATTTATGGCAAATTTCAAGTGTTGCATCTGTGCTTCCATCGTCGATTAAAAGGATGTGCAGATTTTGATACGTTTGATGAACGATGGACTCGATAGAAGCGTCTAAATATTTTTCTGCATTGAAGCAGGGCATTAAAACGGTTACCAGTGGAGTTAACTCAAGCTTCATTGATGAGTATTTTATACTGTTCAATAATCGGGGCGTTGTTGCCAAATTTAGTAAGAATGGTTTCATGTAACGCCAGCCCCAATTCAGTTAGCTTTTCCTTATTCCCATATACTCGTCTAATGATCTCTTCAGCATCTTCTGCCGGAGTCTCCTTAGTCATTAAATATCCATTCTTACCATCCACAATGTAATCATCAAAATCGCCAACACCCTCGCAAACGGCCACCGCCTTCTTCATTAATCCTATTTCTTTTACCACATTGTTACTCGCTTCGGTTAAGGAAGGGTGAATGAGTAAATCCGAAGCTTTCATATATTCTAAAAACTGAGTAGTGAAACCAATCAAAAAGAGATGTTGTTCTAACTTATGGATAAGTATATACTGCGCAATCTCATCCTTACAAGGGCCTTCATCCAATATAATTACCTTGAGGTCTAATCCTTCGTTAATTAGTTTCTGAAATGTTGGAAGCAGTTGCAAGTGACGCTTAAATGGAATCAAACGAGCCACCATAATAATCAATAGTTCCGATTGATATTTATCTTTCAATTCACTAACAATTTCTACGTTGGGAGAACCGTATTTTGAAAAATCATAGAGATAGGGTATGATTGTAACTTTAGATAAATTTACTTTTTCAAATTCTTTAATTCCATTGTATACTCCAGCAGATGGAACGATTATTTTCCGTGAAAGTCTGTTGATAATCTTATCAAATATGACTTCCATCTTATTTACTTCTAATGGAATACCATAATTCCCTCTGCTAAACTTAAAATGATGTCTGAATGCAATAACTTTTGCAGGCATGAAAAACTGGGCAAAAACTGAAATAAAATTTGCGTGTTGAAGATTGGAGAAAATAAGGCTGATGTTGTGTGTTCTGCAAAATTGAATCAAGTACACAATTTGATTGATGTAATAGAAAGGGGAGAAGCGATACGCCGAAGTGTGCGTATATGTTTTAATTCCTTGCTGTTCTAATTCTTGGTGAATTAATCCTTTTTCACAGGTGGTGAGCAGAATAATTTCATGCCCTAACTTTTGAATCTCTACAAGAGTCGTTTCGATCTGAATGGATCTTTTATTGGAAGGGTAATAGAATAGGATACGTTTCATGAATCTGCTTTTAGACTTCTGAGATAAATTTTTCAAACGTTTTCTGGTAGTGGTTTATGGCAAAATCTTCTGTGTATTCTTTACTTTTTGCTCTCATTTTCTCGGCAATTAATTTTCTTTCTGGGACGGAGATTTTTGTAAGCGCAACTAGTTTGTTACAAATTAAATCTTCATCTATCGGCACAATGAAGTTTCTATCTACGGCGCCAACTACTTCTTTACTACCCGTCCATTCTGACACTAATGGTATTAATCCAGCCGACATTCCTTCAAGCACAACTGTAGGAAATGCATCTCCTCTAGCAGTGTGAAAATAGAAGTTTGCGTTCGAAAGGTATTTATCAATTTCTTTGGTGTAGCCTGTAAAGTGAATCGAATTTTTACATTCTTCAGAGCAATTTTTCATTAATTCCTCTTGTAAATCTTGATTCCAGTCACCAACTATCGTAAAACTTAAAGATGGAGCTAACTTAAATGCCTTTGCGTAAGCATTAATCATTAAGTCTAAACCTTTATAATAGGTTCTCCAACCACATGGCCCGGAAGATATGAAAATTAGGCTATTATCTTCGTAATTATGCTCTAATTTAAGTAGTTGTTTTTCCCTTTCAAAGGGCACTCCTAAATAGGTGGTGTATATTTTGGGCTTATTTACTCCATTTAAAACTGCCAAGTCAGCAGCCATTTGTCCTTCACAAAATAACGCGTCGTATTGGTTGAGTAGCCAAACTAACGTTTTTTGCATGAGTTTACCATACCATTTAGAGTACAAGAAATACATTGTTTCATCTCCTAAATGAATGATTAGTTTCTGATCTTTTCGTAATCGGAAAAACTTCATAATAATTGGACTAAAATGCGGTCCAGATACTAAAAAGAAGTTAAACTGTCCTGGTTTTTTAAAAGCAAATGCATTATAGATCCAAGCATACACCAGGTAAAGTTTAGAGGGATTACCTGCATTCCATTTTTTATATTTATCGATGACATGAAATTCGGCTTTTAGGCTTTTTGCGAGTCGACCATGCATTATGTGGGGACCAAACCTTCCATGAAGATAAGCAATTTTATAACTCATATTTTTTTACTTAATTGTGCACCGTATATTTTTGAATGCCAATAACAAATTCTTCTTTGATAATTTTTTAACTACATTCTGAAATCAGTTCGCCTAATTAATAGCGTTCGAATTTCGAGATATGGTCAGTGTTTGTGAATCGAATTTACTCCAGATATACAGTTAATGAAGCTGAATTTACATTAATAAAAACAGTGTTTTTGTATTTGCAAATTACTTTAATCGACCAAGGTAAATAAAAGTATTTCCCCAATTTTTATTTAATCCTTTTAATGCAATGCTAACTTTTGCTATCACCACGTTGATTTTACTGGTAACACCAACAGCAGCTTTAAAGGAGGGAGGAAAAGGCCACTCTGCCTCACTAAATTTCAATTCTTTTTTCTGCAGATTTAACTCATCAAAAAAGTTAAGTTGATTTTTTTTATTGGTAAAAATAATATGCGTTGGACTATGTGATACCACATATTCTGATTGAATAAGTTTTCGAAGTCGAAAATATATTATTCTAAACTGCAATGCAAAATTAAAATTAGTTTCTACTGGTCCTTCTACTAGAAAATAACCTCCTGGATTTAGCTTATTTTTTAGTTTTCCCATCATAGATTTTGGATCAGTAAAATGTTCTAAAACATTGCTGAACCGTATTAAGTCGTATTTCTTTTCTGATGCTAAAAATTCATCAACTTGATAGAAATTACTTTCAGCAATTCCTTTTTTAAGAATAGCGATATGATCTGAGTTATATTCTACGCCGTCACACGGGAAACCATTTTTATTACTGTTAACAATAAAGTTGGAATTTCCACAACCAAAATCCAACATGCTACCTTTAAAATTTGCTTTCTTGAGTAAATCAAATTGATAGCCATACGAAAATCTTAAGCCCAATAATTTTTTATAAGGGTTTTTAAGGATAGTTGCCAATGTTCCATCTTGATAAGAAGGCGGGTACATTAATTGAAGGTCTTCCTCTGATGGAATAGGGTTGATATAGATTAAACCACAATCAGTACATTTTCTGTAGTTGAATTGTTTTTTGTTGAAAAAAGTGCTCGGTAAATAGGAATCGGAACTATTCTTTGAATCACAAAAAAGGCACTTCATATTGCTAGGTTTCTTATCTGTTTGGCCAGCGAAATTAAAGTATTATAACAATACATTTGTAAGATTAACTTATATACAAGATTATATTGTCAAATAAATTAATTCACCTAAAAGGATTGAATGGGATTCGGACGATCGCTGCGATGTCTGTTTTGGTTGCTCACATTACATTGGGCCTAGAAGAATTTGGACTTAACCCACACATTTTTGGGACTTATGACGATGGGAATCCTCGAACATTAGATTTAGCTGGCCATGGAGTAAGTATGTTTTTTGTACTGAGTGGTTTTTTAATAACCTTTCTTCTGTGGGAAGAAAAAGATCGTCAACCTATTAAGATTCGAAAGTTTTACTTTAGAAGAATTTTAAGAATATGGCCACTTTACTATATCTATATGTTAGCTTGTATTGGTGCATATTTTTTTTATGATTTAGATATTAATAGCAACTCTATCCCTTATTATGTATTCTTTTCAGCAAACATTCCTTTTATAACTCAAACAACATTGCCCTTTTTATCTCACTTCTGGTCCCTAGGAGTAGAGGAGCAGTTTTATTTGTTTTGGCCTTGGCTGAATAAACTGAGTAAGCCGATTATTAAAAAGTCTATCCTTATTTTGATTGGGTTATTGATTGGAACGAAGATTTGTTTGCATCTATTTAGCCCTAATTCGATAATGGAATTGGCAATTCACGTTACCCGCTTTCACTGTATGTTAATAGGAGCTTATTGTTCTATTCTATTTAGGGAAAAGCATCAGCTATTTTTAACTTTTTCAACACATAAGATTGTTCAATTGATAATGTGGGGTGTAATTTTCCTAGTAGGGATTAATCGTTTTCATATTGCCTCATTCCTGGATACTGAATTTTTGTCAATAGTAACTGCAATCATTATTATTGGGCAAGTTACTGAGAAGGGTGTTATCAGTTTAGAAAGACCAATCTTTAATTTTTTTGGTAAAATATCTTACGGAATATATGTGATTCACCCCTTATTGATATTTATATTACGTGATGTATTGAGGGAGATAACAAGAAACGTATATGTGAATTATATGATTGTATATGGAGTAATTATAAGTTTGACAATTATACTCTCTTATCTGTCCTATACTTACTTTGAAGCTATTTTTTTAAGATTAAAAAACAAACGATTTACAGTTGTAAGAAGTTCTCCAATTCAAAAGTAAAAGTCCTGTTTAGAACTTATAGGATGGTCTTGTAAAAGCTATCATGAAAAGCAATCGGTTCATTTCTGCGACAAATATCTTCTACTTTTGAACGGGCATTCTTACCCATTAAGATCATTTTATCTTTATTCTTAATCGCAAAAATAATTTTAGAGGCTAAATCATCTATATCGTCTAACATAAAGTGCAAACCCTCTTTTTTGTCTGATATAATAGAAGTTAATTCTGGAATACTTGAACAAATAATAGGGAATTCGTAAGCCATCATCTCTAACAATGCAATTGGAAGACCTTCTTTCTGAGAAGGGAAAATAGCTACAGTTGAATTATTAAGATAGTCTTTTACATTGGAAACACTTCCTGAGAACTCAATGGATGAATCTCCTTTTGCCATTTCGAAAAACTTTCCATTTGACTCATCAGGTCCAACAAGAATCAATTTTCCTTTATTAGGGTGTTTTATTTTCTCCCAGGCTTCAATTAGAGTATTTTGACCTTTATGGTGATTCATTCTAGATACATAAATGAACTTATTTGGAGTATCCAATGTAATTGGATCAGTTCTGTTGTAATCATTAATTGAGATACTATTTTCTAGTAATTCAAACTCTTTATTGTTTAAAGAATTTTGTCTAATAAAGTTATAAACTGTTTTAGACACGGCTATCAAATGATAGCTCCGATAATATCTTTTCAATGCGATTGTAAGTAATATTCTTTGGTGTTTTTTGTATTGGCCTTCAGATATACTAAGCAAATGATCTGTGAATACTAATTTTAAATTTGGGCTCTCTTTTTGCGCCAACTGACCAATTACGAGCTGTCTTGGCAACGTATGGAAGTGTAATATATCTAGATTTAATTCTTTAATCTTAGCAGTAACTTTTGCGGACCTACTACTTGTAACTTTTTGATTGAAGGCAGATTTTAAATAACTAGATAAGTTATAAGAATCTAAGAAAGCATAGTTGAAGATGAACTTGTTAACATGAGTGCTCAACGGTATTATTTTTTCCATTTCTAAATCATCAGAGAGGACTAAAAGATGCACTTCATACTTGGTTTGATTTAGTTGATTGCAAAGATTGATTAGCACTGCTGAAACTCCTCCAACGACTAAATTATTAACTACAAAACCAATCCTTATCTTACTCAAACTCTCATTTTATTAATTAAACAACTCTTTCCTATTCTTAATTGCAGTTGAAATATCTTTTAATTCGTTTCTCATTAATAAAAAAGTAATAATAGAAAAAACGAAAAGAGGCAATAAATACAATAGATAATTACTTTCATTATTGTCATAATAAAAAGTGCAAATAAAAGCTGCAATACTTGTCACTATGGCGGTGATAAATAACTTTTCTAGTTTGAAGTTCAATCGTTTTACTTTTTTAGAGAAATAATTCATAACCAAGAATTCAATGATTTTTACAAAATAAACAGCATAGATAATGCCCATGATTCCGTAGAATTGATATCCCCAATACCCTAAAAATCCTAAGCATACCAATACTGTAAACTGGTTAAAGACAAGAAACTTTGTTTTCTTCTCGATGTATAATGAATATGTTGCCATTGCTGTAAATACTCTCCAGAAAAAGGCTGTAGCAAGAATTGGAATATAAAGGGCTACTTCATGAAAACTTTCCGGGATAAATAAATCCAATATAGGGTTGATTGCTGCAATGATGAGTATTATGGATATCATAACCAAGATTATTAGTGTATGTACTAAAATTTTTATCTCATTTGCTTTTTGTTCGAAAGATTCATTTAAGTATCGATAAAGAGTTGGAGTTAGAGAATTATTTAATGAATTAAACCAAACTTCGATAATAGTAATTATCATCAGGGCCAAACCATAAATTCCTAGGGTTTCTAAATTATCTAATCGTTCGATAAGGATACGATCGAGGCCCGACCCAAGTGCACCTACGATAGCATTGATTAATAAGGGTAAGCTAAACGCGAAAAGCAATTTTGATTGTTTCCAATTGAAACTAATACCATATTTAATAATCATGTATACTAAGAAACACATAACTACAATACCATAACCAAAAGTCCTACCAAAGATGGCGCCTACAGCCTTTAGGTCTAAAAAAACTACTCCAGTTATAGTTCCTGTTGCTAGAAGTATCAGAGCAGAAATGCTGAGAATGCTATATTGTTTAAGCTTTCCTTCATTCCGAAAGAAATAAAGAAACATTTCATAGAATACCATGAAACCTGAAAGGAATATTGCAGATATAAAAATGGGATTAAAAGTGAATTTGTCAGAAGATTTAACTAGAATTGGTAGAAATTTTTCGCCAAAAAGAAGGCCTATTGAAATATAAAAAATTTGAAAAAACAATAGTAACCCAAGAGTATTTGAAATAAGGGTTTTTAATTGATCTTTTTCTTGGTATACATCCCAATAAAAATAGATAAACGCATTGCTAACTCCCATGCCATAAACTTGTGCCATTATGCCGGTGTATAATAAGAATAGATTTAATATTCCATACTCCTCATCATTCATGTAATTTAGGTAGATAGGAGTAAAGAAGAAGGCAAATAAGAATGGTAAAAAACCTAAGACTGTATATGCAATTGAATCCTTAAGTAAATCTTTGGCCAAGTGGAGGAATTTATTTCGTCAAATATAATATTTAAAGATTTAATTGATTGAATAGAAATTTAATAAATCAATTTCTATTAGTATAAATTAATGAACTATCGGATTTGTCTTTTGAAAAATTAGTGCAAAACGTTATAGTTAGATAAATAGAAATATGTATATCCGCAATTGCCAATAATTGATTAACTTTAAAGCAAAGAATTGATTATGAGTGTATTTAGCTTTACTGCCCAATTTGATACCGAATTATCGTGTAGAGAGCACTTTAAGTTTGAAAGAGATAAGATAGGGATTAACTGCCGCAGATGTCATCATGATCAACATTATTGGATTAAAAGTCAATGGAGTTATGAATGCAAAAAATGTAGAAGTCGAACTTCTCTGAGGAGCGGCACTATAATGCAGAACTCAAATCTTTCATTTTTAATTTGGTAC
>Ga0105053_10000388_pt1 | contig 66373 bp, 47 predicted proteins | sample BON01_FD_78093 | JGI IMG/M metagenome (GOLD analysis project Ga0105053, IMG submission 78093) | Freshwater microbial communities from Lake Bonney liftoff mats and glacier meltwater in Antarctica - BON-01 | ecosystem: Environmental > Aquatic > Freshwater > Ice > Glacier meltwater | place: Lake...
GCAAATAAGGATATGATCGCCTTTTTCTCCGCTGCGGTGCGTCTTTTTGTCATTTTGTGTATTTTTGCACAAAGATCAGGCAGAGAAGGGGTGCGGGCAAGATGGGGTTGGTGGTAGGCTTACTTTGCAGCATCATAAAACAGTTGTTTTGAAGATATAACCATGCCTCTTCCGTGCGTTCTCCCTTGTTAAAGATCAGGATATTGTGCCCCCCCTGTAACATGAATCATCCCTTATTTTTTTGGAGGGGAAACTCAGGTGAATTCAGGCGTTTGTGAATACTTATTGGTCAGACGAAGAAAAATCGTCGGACCAAATCGCCCTCGTCTGACCACTTTTCGTGGTCTCGTGCGAATAAGTATAGACGAATGCAGCCACCTCACCAGGCTTCTCCAGCTAAAATCTCCAAGAATGCACGAAAATAAGGGATGACTCATGTTTTCCGCGGGGCTTTGACGACGCGGAGCAAGGCGCAAGAAGACCACGCCAGCCCCAAAACCCCCAGCTTTCACTAAAATTCGCCCCTAAAAATGACGCACACAGACTAAATTGAGACATTTCCTTCCCAGCGATTGGCGATTCATTTCAGTCTGGCTACATTTGAGCGACTTATTGATACACAAAGATGAAGCTAGCACTCCCATTCGCAGTGGCCATACTGATGGCCTTACCAGTTTTCTCCCAAGCGCCCAGCAATGACGACTTCAATTGCGCGACGATGGTCGACCTCGGTATTGCGCCCTCATGCCCCGGCACTATTTTTACCAATATCAACGCCACACCGAGCCTGATCGCTACCGTTGACACGGTATCTTGTTTCAACAATGCGACGGCACAGCGCGATGTCTGGTTCAAGTTTGTATGTTCCGATACCCTTTTTGATTACAGGATTTACCTGAAATCTGCGGGCGGAACCCCAATCGGCAACCCCGAGTTTGCCATTTACCGGGGGGATTGTATATTCAACGGTCTGGGTGAAATCGCTTGTGTGCGCGCCAACGTGGGTGAGGACTCCATTTCTGTAGACCTTTTCAACCTGACACCCAATGAGTCATACTATATCCGGGTATCAGATTGGTCGGCCACCGGCACGCCAAATTCAGGCCAGTTTACCCTTTGTGTCGATGAGATCCCGCCCATATTGACCATCAACCAAGGCGGCTCCTCACTTTGTAATGGCACCTTGTATGATACTGGCGGCGCGAATAACGACTACAGCGCTAATGAAGATCACACTTTTGTTATTTGCCCGGATCAACCTTCGGCCTGCATTTTGTTTACCCTGGAATACTACCACCTCGAACCGAGTCCAGCATTTTTTTCCGGCCAAGGGGATCAATTGTCTTTTTATAATGGCCCAACGGCAAACAGCCCCTTATTGGCGGGTTTGGATGGCGCCGGCTTTTCACAGGAGAATGTTGCCGGCGGCGGCGGGGTTTGTTTTCAAGTGAAAGCCACCAGCGGCTGTCTCACAGTTCGCTTTAAATCTGATGGCTCGGTACAAGAAGAAGGCTGGAAAGGCACCTGGACTTGCAGTTCGGATGCCTGTATCCCGGAAGAAACCATTCAAATTGATACCACCGTTGCCGCTGCCGATATTCAAGGCGCGGTATCAACAGGCGGCGCTATGGTGACCGTAACATCCATCGACTGCCCACAAGGCGGCATGGGCACCTTTACATATCCTACTGACAACAACGCCCTCAACATGCAGAAGGGCCTTTTGCTCACTTCTGGCCAGGCATTGAATGCCCTGGGGCCAAACAATGCCGCTGGTACAACAAGTCAGAATGCCCCGTTCTTTACAGATGATCCGGGGGATGCAGACTTGGCATACCTTTCCACCGAATTTGGTAGCGGCTCTATCACCTATGACGCTTGTATTGTAGAGCTGGATGTTTTTGCCGCCACCAACGAAGTCGTTTTTGAATACGTGTTTGGTTCAGAAGAATATGCCGAATACGTATTTAACCAATACAACGACATTTTCGCCTTCCTCGTCAGCGGCCCGGGCATTGTTGGCGACCCCAACCTCAGCAACAGTGCGCTCAACATTGCTACCTTGCCCAACTCCGCTACGCTGGTGCAAATCGATAGTGTGAACAACCAGGTAAACTGGCAGTACTACCGCAACAACGAGCTCAGCCAAACACTTGAGTATGATGGCCTTACCTCCGATTTCATGGGGGTAAAGAAAAGCCTGACGGCGCGGGTTCCCGTGACGCCTTGCAATACTTACCACCTCAAATTGGCCATTGCCGACCGTGGCGACGAATCTTACGACTCCGGGGTGTTTGTCTCTGAAATCAAAGCGGGTTCTCCCAATATTGAAATTACCTTTAGCAGCGGACTCGACCACTTTATTGAAAACTGTACGGGAAGCACCGATACCTTGTTTATTACACTCGACAAGGTGCCTACCGTGATTACTGAATTCAATATTACGCTTGGCGGCACGGCAACCCCAGTGCTGGATTACCTTTTGAATATTCCCCCAGTCATCACTTTCTTGCCAGGACAACAAACACTCGCATTCCCCATTATCCCAATTGGAGATAACCTCGTCGAGGGTACGGAAACCATCACCATCACCCTTTCCCGTGATTATGGTTGTGGGTCGGTGGATTTGAAAACTATAAAAGTTGACATTTTCGACAATGTTCAGGTTGTTGTTCAAGGTGGTGATACCCTCACCATTTGTAAAGGCGATTTCTTACAATTGACCGCATCAGGTGCTACCAATTATATTTGGGAACCACAGGATCAGGTGAGCAATGCCTATATTCCCAACCCCTTTACTTCCCCTGCACAAAGTGTTTGGCTGGAAGTCACGGGTGTTGTGGGCACTTGTGTTGATGTCGACTCTGTATTTATTCAAGTAATCGCACCAACCATTACGGCTACCAACCTGACACCCAATATTATTTGCCTGGGTGGCAGTGTACAATTGCAGGCCGTAAGCAGTGAACCCAATATTACCTGGACTCCTGCCACCGGATTGGACGATCCGAACAGCGCCACACCGATTGCAACACCAACATTCCCGGTGACTTATACCGCAAGCGCTACTTTGGCGGGATGCACCGTGCAGGCATTTGTAACCATTACGGTAGACACATTACAATTCCCTACGGTTATCAATGATCTGGTTCAATGCCAGAATTTTCCGGTAAAGCTGGCCAACACGCTGAATACCACAACAACCTATTCCTGGTCGCCCGCCACTGGCTTGAACGACCCCAACGTTTCCGGCCCCATTGCATTGCCTAATTCCACCACGACATACATTTTAACGGCCACCAGTCTCAATGGTGTTTGCGAGCAAAAAGATACGGTTACGGTAACGATTACCCCTGCCGATATTGATATTCTCGGGCCTGACTCGCTAAAAATATGCCTCGGATCAGATCCTATTCAATTGACGACCAGCGCCAACCCCGGTGGTTCTATTGTAAAATGGTCTCCTTCTGATTACTTAAGTAGCAATACAGGCGCGTCTGTAACAGTCACCCCGCTCGAAACAGTCACCATCATCGCTTCTTATGAAGTCAATGGATGCCCTCCCGTGTTGGATTCCGTGTATATCCGGGTAGACAGTCTGCCAACACTGAACATTTTTGCTTCACCAGACAAGGCATTTTACTGTCCGGGAGATACGATTTATTTGTTGTCACCGCTGTACGCTCCAGGAAATGCCACGAGTGGATTCCCTGGCATAACCCATACTTGGGAACCATTTGGCACCCAACTTACGCCGCTGGATAAGTTCCAAATGATCATCATTGCAACGGATTCCAACTTGTACATACGGATTACGCAGATTGGGGCTTGCCTGGATACGGCAACGGTATTTATTCCAGTGCCAACTCCTCCAGAGCTCCCCTTCACGATAGAGCCTAACCCAATTTGCCCAGGTGGATCGGCGCAAATTATTGTCACACCTTTCCCGGCCAATACCACGCTGGAATGGGATGAAATGACCTCCAACACCCTCAGTTGCGACAAATGCCCCAACCCCATCGCCACGCCACTGACCACGACTACCTACCGCCTGACTACGCCCGATGCGCTTTGTCCGAGCGGGGCAGATATAACGGTGATCGTTTCGCCATTACCCGCGTTGAATCTGGCTAACAATCCGGTTTCTTGCGCTGGTGCGCCCGTTGTACTGAATGGCACCAATGAAAGTGGCGCTACTTATATCTGGTCGCCGCCGCTGTATTTGAACAACCCCAATATTGGCAATCCAACGGCAACGCCAACGCAGCCGGGTGTCACGACTTATACGGTGGAAGCCGAAAAAGACGGCTGTAAAGCAGAAGGAAGCGTCACCCTCACAGCCTATCTGGCTGGTATTGACATTACCACGCCCGCACAAGACGTATGCGCTGGCACGGCACTCACGCTGAACACCACGACAACTGGTACGCCCGGCACCATTGGCTGGTTGCCCGCAGGCCCTGGTGTCACACCGACGGCGACGACAACCTATCTCGCTACCCTGTTTTATGGCATGGGTTGTGTCGCGCAAGACAGTGTGACGATTACTGTCACCCCAATCCCGCTGCTGAACCTGGCCAACAACCCGGTTTCCTGCGCCGGCGCGCCCGTGGTGCTGAATGGCACCAATGAAAATGGCGTGACCTATACATGGTCACCTATCCTTTACCTGAACAACCCGACGGTCGGTAATCCAACAGCAACGCCCACTACATCGGGCGTTACCACGTATACGGTTGAAGCGGATAACAACGGTTGTAAAGCCAGTGGTTCGGTAACACTTTCGGCCTATACTGCAACTGTAGATATTACAACGCCGCCACAAAGCATCTGCGCCGGCACACCGCTAACCCTCACAGCCACAACAACAGGCACACCTGGTACGGTTTCCTGGAGTCCGGCTGGTCCGACAGTGACCCCAACTGCGCCCACTACCTATACCGCAAATCTTGCGTACGGCATGGGATGTACCGTAAAAGACTCCGTGTTCATTGGTGTATTCCAGCTGCCGGTATTGAACTTGAACGATACAACCGTTTGCCAAGGCGCTGCTGTATCGTTGAACGGAAACCCTCAGTCAGGGGTGGTTTACATTTGGACACCTTCGACTGGGCTCAACAACCCGAATATTGGAAACCCGCTGGCTACGCCATTGCTAACCACAACCTATCAAGTGGAGGCCACCACCATCGTTGGCGGCTGCATAGCAACCGGTAGTGTTGTCGTAAATGTGGCCAATGCCAGCGTAAGTCTTGAACCCGACCAGACGATTTGTTTTGGCCAATCAGCTACGTTGACAGCTGTAGTGACAGGCACCTCTGGCGGCACCTTCACATGGTCACCAGGTATAACACAGATCACCGCTAGCGTTTCCGTCAGCCCTACTGCCGATCAAGCGTACACTGTAACCTACATGTATGGCGATAACAACACTTGTTCTGCTTCCGATGATGCGATTGTTTTCGTTGGCGACGAATTGAAGCTCAGCAATATCACAGGTCCATTGGATTCGGTTTGTGCTGGCTCACCTGTGGTGCTGAAAGTAACGGTGACCAAAGGTATTGGTACCCTTTCCTGGCTTGCTGATGGGGTTATTATTGCTGGTCAAACAAAAGATTCCATTACCGTTATACCTTCTGGAAACGATGTGGTGTACAGCGCAGTGATTACGGATGCAGCGGGCTGCACCGCTATTTCAGATGCATTTAAGGTAAGTACGAAGAAGTGCTACAATATACCCAATGCCTTTACACCCAATGGGGATTCGGCCAATGATACATTTGGACCAATATTCTCGGGAGGCAATGCTGAAGTGGTCTACTTCTCGATTTACAACCGCTGGGGGCAAAATGTATTTGAAGCAACACCGCAACAAAAGGAGTGGGATGGAAAGCAAGATGGCAAACCTGCATCCAGTGATGTTTATGTGTATAAGTTACAAATCCGGTTTGGCAATGGAGATGTGTTAACGGATAGTGGGGAGGTGACGCTGCTGCGGTAGAAGAAACAACCCACACAGCCAATTCCCCCGCTGCGTAAACCATTGCTTTTCAAACCCCGCCGCATTGGCAGCTTCTGTAACAATCTCCGCATCATCGAGCAATATGCCGGAGATGAGCAGCCAGCCATCAGGTTTGAGCAGGCCAGCCATTTGTGGCAAGGTCGCCAGTATGATATGCCGGTTAATATTGGCGAATATACCATCAAAATCACGGCCCTCAACAGCGTCCAGGGTGCCGCAGCGGGCTGTTACGTTTTCTACGCCGTTGACCTGACAGTTTTCAATGGTGTTTCGGTAGGATTCTTCCTCAATGTCGACGGCTTCTACTTCGGAAGCTCCTAATTTGGAGGCTAGAATGGCCAGAATGCCTGTGCCACAACCGAAATCCAGCACTTTTGCACTGTGTAGCGGCAGTTTTTCCATGGAAGCAATGCATTGCCAGGTCGTTTCATGGTGCCCGGTGCCGAAAGCCATTTTGGGGTTGATGACTAATTCCCATTTCACCCCAGGGATTGGTTCATGAAAATCAGCCCGCACCGCACAAAAGTCATCGACGATTACCGGATGGAAGTTGGACTCCCAGATTTCGTTCCAGTTCTGGCCTGGGATGAAAGTTTTGTTCCAGGAAAACTGGAATTGTTGCTCCAATGCTTGCAGGGTAGCTTCCGCCGCGGCCATATCGGCACGAGCAGGCAAGTAGGCCGCCATTCCCGTTTCGTTTTCTTCAAAGGTATCAAAGGGTGCATCGGAGAGGTAAGCTATGAGTATGGCTGCAATTTCTTGCTCGGCGAGTATGTCGTAACGGTAGTAATCCATAATTAATTTGATAATGAGATAATGGGATAATTTGATAATTGAGGCCAATGTGGTTAATTTGGTAATTGCGCTAAATTCAATACCATTTTTGCGACAATGTGCTCCGCGGCCACTCTTGTATTAGGGATTTTACCACAGTATCAAAAAAGGTCTTTTTCTAACAATTTTTGGCTTCAATAGTCTCCACACAAACGCTTAGCGCACAAAAGGAACATCTACGGTAATGACTTGGCTGTTCACCCGAATCCAAGAAGCATCCTTGATCAATTGGATGGCGGCTTCGTCGCAGCCATATCCAAGCCCGTTTATTACTTTAAAATCATCGGGTTGGTTTTTAGTATCGAGCACAAACTGGAGTCGAACGGTGCCTGTTACATTATTGGCTAAGGCTTCCGGGGTCAGGCGAGCTTTATTGCTGAGGTCGGAGCGGAAATTAGTCCAGCCATTCTTGGGCCGATTGGCCTGTGGAGGCGTGTCGGCAATTTTTGCTTTTCCTGCTTTTTTTTGCTGGTCTGCCTGGTTTTGTTGTTGGTCTGAATAAGGCGCAGGTTTCGATGCCATTTTTTTCTTAGCAAAGCTTATTTCCTCGTTCGCGCGTTCTGCTGGTGGGGCAGCATTGGTCGTTTGTTGCAGAATTGACCCAGGTGCCTGGGGCATAGTACGGAAGGATTCACCCGATGCAATATCCCGCGACCCGTTGATATACTGGCTGTCGTCCTTTGCTTCAACAATGGGTGGGGTCGCCTCTTTTTCCATTATTTTGTCAACCGCAACAATAGAGGGGCCTGCTGGTGCGCTGCTCTGGGGTATGGATTTACTGCGTATTTCTGTCGGCGAAGGTGAGACCGACACTATTGGCGGTGCTGGTTCATTTTGGGTATATTCCGGTGTCGGCAATTCTTTCGCCATTTGCTCCTGCTCGGTAGGGACGGGACGGATATTGAAAAACCAAACAGCACTAAAAATCAACACCAAGGTTGCTGCTATCGCTAATATTTGAGGAAAACCTAGCCTTCGGACGGGCTGCTTGCCCCGAATTCGCTCCCGAAGGGTTTTCACCGCCAATTCATGATCAAGCGCTGAATGCTCCAACATACCGTCCAGGGCTTCTTGTCTAAACGGGTCATCAGCCGCCAAAATCCGCATCTCTTGCTCATCGGCACGCGTAAAATCGCCCGTCCGCCACTTGTGCAGCAGTTCGAGGAAACGTGTGTCTTGGTTGCTCATTTTCTTTACGGTAGACGATTTACGATTTACGGTAGACGGTAGACGGTGGACGGTGGACCAGCTTTTGTGCTTTAATGGTGCATTGGTTTTTCAGCGCTCTTTGCAGGAGAATGCTGTTTATGGTGACATTATTTTTTCAGTACTTTCGGCAGGAAAGTGCTGTTTTTTATGAAATTAGTTTTTCAGCACCCTGAGCAGAAAAATACGGTTGATCGCAGGAACACCTATTTTCTTCGTTATCCATTCTCTCCCCAACATACCTCGCTTATACGTGCTGAAACACCATACCAAAAAGTAGTGCCAACGCTGTGCCCCGTCTACCGTCCACCGTCTATCGTCTACCGTCAGTCGTCTACCGTCCACCGTCCACCGTCAGTCGTCCACCGTCAAGGCATAATTTCAGATTTCTCCTTCCATTCTGAATATGCGAGCGCACTTTCCCAACCTCTTCCTGTATCATTTCCGCGATGTCTTTGTACGAGTGGTCTTCGTAATAAAACCAATGTACACAGTTGCGTTGTTGCTCATTCAATGCATCCAAACACTTTTGCAGCGGATCACTTTTTTGCGGCAACTCATATTCAAAAGCGGCCTCAACGGCATCGTAGCGCACCATGTCTTCTGGTGCATGGTGGTCTGTAGGCTTCCGGTGGTTTTTTCGCCACTCCATCAGACAGTGGTTGCGCGCCAACACATACAGCCATCCCCTGAAGGCCAAAATTTCATGTGCCTTTACCTTGTGTGTCAACTCCTCATAGATCGCCATAACGGCATCTTCCGATTTCCCCCTGTCCTTTAGGATTTTCAAGCAAACGCCAAATACCATAGGCATATAGCGTTCGTAGAGCATCCCGAGCGCAGTTACATCATCATTATTCACGTAAGCGGCCAGCAATTGCTCGTCGCTTTTGTGTTCAGGTGTATTTGGTCGGAAGAATTGTAGCATTATGGGTTGTAAGAGAATTCGCCGCCAAATTTAGAAAGAAGGATGAAATTGGGAGAGAAAATGCACAAAATCCCTAAAAAAATGAGCCGCCCCCAAAAATGAGACGACGCATCTATCATGGTTCTTTTATGATCGAAGTGTTGTTTGCTGCCCATCGCTAACCTATTTTGAGAGACTTTTTACAAACGTGGAAATCGGGAGAAGTCATTTAAGAATAAGAGCTTTAAGGATTTGTTTGCAAATTTCTTTGCATCTTTCGCCTATCGAATTTCACCCTATCCACCATCGACATGAACAATCGCCGCAGTTTTATCCGCCAAACAGCCGCTTTGCTGGGCACTTTTGCCCTGCACCAGAACGTGGCTGCTGCATTTCCTAACCTGTCTAAACCCGAGCTTCCGTCATTTGGTGCCAGTCCGCAATCAGACGACGATTTTTGGCGGCAAATTCGCCAGGCGTACAGCTCCAGCCCATCCATCATCAACCTTAACAATGGCGGTGTAAGCCCTTCTCCAAGGGCTACCATGGATGCTTTGGATTATTACAATCGGATGTGCAGCGAAGCGCCCTCCTATTATATGTGGCGCATCCTCGATCAGGACAGGGAGCCGCTGCGGGATAATTTGGCCGCAATGGCAGGTGCCAACGCCGATGAAATTGCCATCAACCGGAATGCTACAGAAGCATTAAATACCGTCATTTTCGGACTCGATTTCAAACCCGGCGACGAGGTCGTGCTTTCCAAGTACGATTACCCCAATATGATTCACGCCTGGAAACAGCGGGAAAAACGCGACGGCATCAAACTTGTCTGGGTAGATTTGGACCTGCCTTCTGTGGATGCGGAATATCTTACAAACGCCTTTACGTCCAAATTTACCAACAAAACCAAGCTGGTGCACATCACGCACATTATCAATTGGTCTGGCCAGATATTGCCTGCACGGCGTATTGCCGATGCGGCTCATGCTCGGGGTATTGAGGTGCTGCTGGATGCCGCACATTCTTTTGCGGTGCTGGACTATAAAATACCTGATCTGGGCTGTGATTATTTCGGCACCAGTTTGCATAAGTTTTTATGCGGCCCTTATGGCACCGGTATGCTCTGGATCAGAAAGGAAAAAATTGAGAAGGTTTGGCCATTACTTTCAGCGGGAGAACCGCAGTCTGGCGATATCCGGAAGTTTGAAAATCTGGGAACCCGGAGCTTCCCAACCGAAATGGCATTGGGCTATTCCCTTGACTTACACAACCTGATCGGCAGCGCACGCAAGCAGGAACGGCTACATTTTTTGAAAAACTACTGGATGTCGCAAGTAAAAGAGGTGCCTGGTATCAAGTTCTTTACCGCACTCGACCCTAAGTGGAGTTGCGCCATTGGCAACTTCGGATTTGAGGGCCTAAAACCGGGTGAAATCGCAGATAAATTGTTCAGCAAATACAAGATACACACAGTTGCCATTGAATGGGAGAAAATTAGCGGGGTGCGCGTTACGCCAAATGTGTATACGACGACGGAAGAGTTGGATAAATTGGTGCGGGCAATTAAAGGGCTGGCGGTAGACGGTGGACGGTAGACGATTTACCGTCCACCGTCCACCGTCCACCGTCCACCGTGAAAAAAACTACCTTTGGCACAAAAAACAACATGCTCCACCTTACACACCTGAAAAACACAGATTCGGGTAATTTTTTCCTGATGGCAGGCCCTTGTGCCATAGAAGGTGAACAAATGGCCTTCGACATTGCTGGACAAGTACATGAAATTTGTCAGCGATTGCGCATACCCTATATTTTTAAAGGCAGCTACAAAAAGGCTAACCGCAGCAGGCGCGATTCCTTTACGGGTATTGGTGACGAAAAAGCGCTTGACATCTTGCACCGGGTTGGCCAGCACTTTGATATTCCGGTAGTGACGGATATCCATACCGATGTTGAAGCGGCCATTGCTGCTCAATTCGTGGATGTGCTTCAAATTCCAGCTTTTCTTTGTCGCCAGACCAGCCTTTTGGTCGCGGCTGCGCAAACAGGCAAAGTCGTAAACATCAAAAAAGGGCAGTTTGTCAGCCCTGAAGCCATGCGTTTTGCGGTTGAAAAGGTGCAAGAAGAGGGTAATCCAAATGTACTGCTGACAGAGCGGGGCACCATGTTTGGCTACCAGGATTTGGTCGTCGATTATCGAGGCATTCCTGTAATGCAATCATTCGGTGTTCCCGTCGTGCTTGATTGTACGCACTCGCTCCAACAGCCGAACCAAAGTGTTGGTGTCACAGGCGGACGACCAGCCTTGATCGAAACCATCGCCAAGGCTGGTATTGCGGTGGGTGCCGATGGCCTTTTTATAGAGACACATCCCAAACCTTCCGAAGCTAAATCAGATGGTGCCAACATGCTGCCTTTAGAAAAGTTAGAAGGCTTGTTGGAGCGGTTGGTTAGGATCAGGGAGGCATTGAAATCATAAAAATCAGACCCAACTGGGCAGCGTTGTAAAGCGCCGCCCAGTTGTTTTTGGAGAAAAATTGCCTGATTTAGCGTTCTTTGAAAGAAATTAATAATAAATAAATACCCTATTTTATCTTGAAACAGGCTCTTTTTGCCTGTTTTTGACGATAATTTGGTCAATTAACGGCTTATAAAAATCAAATTGTAAATAGGCTTAGTGGTAATTGTAACTCATACACTATTTTTACCGCTCAGAAAATTCGCCTCTGCATGGTAGCATACTCTGGATTGGGCTGCAAAAATATTTTTTGCGCAGCACACGCCAATTTTCAAACAACCCGCATCTTGCTTATAAACCAAGTCGGGAATTGGAAAATCCGGCACCCTATGCTGTCCTCTGTAAGAGGTTTTTGTCAAACTAAATCATTCATTCACTAAAAATTTTCAACGCAGTATGACAGCAGCAAAACCTACACAAGCACAACAAAAAGGAGGCTTAGCAGCCATTTTTCCTTATGTTATTATTCCTGTTTTGTATGGAGTGGCCCTATTAATTTTCAGTAAAGTATTTGGTGCATCCCATAACTTCGTTGATGGCGATAATGCCAAAGACCCGCTTCCAGGAAACTACCTTGGTACCATCTATAAAGGCGGATTTGTCGTACCGCTTTTGATGACCTTGTTCTTTACAGTGATCGTATTTACGATCGAGCGTTTTATCACGCTGGGCCAAGCAAAAGGCTCTGGTAATATTGACACCTTCGTTCGCGGCATCAAAGGATTCCTCGACCGCAACGACATCAACGGTGCAATTGCCGCTTGCGACAAACAAAAAGGCGCAGTAGCCAACGTTGTACGCGCAGGTTTGGGCAAGTATGCCGAAATGTCGACAATGACTGGAATGGAGAAAGATGAGAAAGTGATTGCCATTCAAAAAGAAGTAGAAGAAGCAACTACGCTGGAGCTGCCGATGTTGGAGAAAAACCTCAACATCTTGGCGACCATCGCTTCTGTTGCGACGCTTCTTGGACTGTTTGGTACCGTACTGGGTATGGTACGTGCCTTCGCATCACTTGCAACGGCAGGCGCACCAGACTCAACGGCACTGGCAACAGGTATCTCCGAGGCACTTATCAATACAGCCCTGGGTATCGGTACTTCTATGTTTGCGATCATCTTCTACAACTTCTTCACCAGCCGTATCGACAACATGACGTACCGCATTGACGAAGCAGGATATAGCCTCACACAGACTTTTGCTTCGAAAGGGCACTGATTGCAATAAATGATGGGTGATTATTGAACCTAATGTTCAAGAAACATTCATCGCTCATATTTCATCATTCATAATTAAAGAAATATGCCAAAGCATAAACCAAAACGAGGCGCGCCGACCATCGACATGACAGCGATGACAGATGTCGCATTCTTGTTGCTTACCTTCTTCATGCTCACAGCAAAGGCCAAGCCACAGGAAACCGTGATCGTGGATACGCCTTCGTCCATTTCTGAGACAAAACTGCCAGAAGCAGGCACTTTGACGATTCTGGTGAGTAAGGAAGGAAAGATTTACCTTGATATGACAGGGTCACATACCCGGATGGCTTTGATCGAGGACTTCAACAATACTTACAATCTTGGATTGGACGATAAGGAAAGGCTTAAGTTTGCCAACCTTGGCAGCTTCGGCGTTCCACGCAGCCGTCTAAAGCAATACATTGACACAGAACCCGCCGAACGCGCTGCATTTCAAACCAATGGGATCCCTGTAGATACAGCCGATGTCAATAAAAGTGAATTGGCCGATTGGATACACAATGCCCGTCTTACCCAATTCCGTATGAAGCAGGAAGGCACGGTAAAGGACGAGTATGTTATCGTTGTGAAGGCTGACAAAGACACACCATACCCGGCCATTCAAAAAGTGATCAACACGCTGACGGATATCAACGTCAACAAGTTCAACTTGATCACCAGTATGGAAGGTGGCAAAGAGTAAGCGGAAACTAAACAAACTGAGATTGGAGCTTGAGTTGTTCAAAGACATACAAAAATTTCAATCTATTTCATCACTAAAAAAAGCAACAGCGATATGTCTGAAATAGCACAAGACGGTGGTGGTGGCGGTAAGAAAGGTGCGAAAGTAAGGTCCAAAAAAATGTCCACAAAAATCGACTTTACGCCGATGGTGGACTTGGGTTTCTTGCTCATTACCTTTTTCATGCTTACCACAACGCTTGCAAAACCGCAAATTATGGCTTTGGTGATGCCAGATAAAGATGTCGATAAAGAAGACATCGAGCCAGTAAAAGAATCAAAAGTACTCACACTTCTGTTGGGCTCTGACGATAAAATTTACTGGTACGAAGGTATCACTGATGCAAAACTTGATTCGACGGACTATTCTGCAGAAGGGTTGAGGCAGGTCATTTTGAACAAAATGGACAAGGTGAGAGGGCAATTTGGCGAGGATGATTACAAAAAGAAGAACAAAGAAGGTGTTGAAGAAGACCTGAAAGGTTCCTATATAAATGTGATCATCAAACCCATGCGCGATGCCCGTTACAAAAACCTCGTAGATGCGCTCGATGAAATGGCAATTACCAAAGTTCGTTACTACGTGATCCTCGACGTGTCAGACCTGGAGCGGGAGTTTATCAAAAACCCAGCAGGCGGCCTGAAATTCAGCGCCGAAGCACAGTTGGACGCAGCCACGAAGTAGTACGAACCCTAATTGCAACGTTTTTAACATTAAAAATTTTTTAACCATGGCAGACGAAAAAGGTAAAGCCTTTCAAGGAGATATGCTCGACATCATCTTTGCCGATCGGAACAAAGCGTACGGTGCCTACATGTTGCGGCGCGCCTATACTATGTATTTGGTCCGCGCTTTGGGCATTGGCTTGATGCTGATTCTTCTTTTTGTAGCGATTCCTTACATCAGGAGCGCTATTGGGGGCCTTATTCCTAAAGAGAAACCGATCGACGTAATCGCCGAACTCGGTCCTCCGCCGGATATCGACCCTAATAACCCGCCTCCGCCGCCACCACCACCACCGCCAACACCGCCACCGCCAACGCGCTCGACGGTTAAGTTCGTTCCACCCGTCATTAAAAAAGACGAGGAAGTGGTAGAAGAGGTGGAGAAAAAGGCAATAGAGGAGCTTATCCTGGAAGATAAGGACGTAGGTAAAGAGGATAAAAAGGGTACCGATGATGCACCACCATCTATTATCAAAAACCCCGATTTAGGGATTATTGAAGAACCTAAAGTTGTGGAAGAAAAGACTTTTGAAATGTTCGACATTCAAAAGCCGCCAAGCTTCCCAGGTGGTGAAGCAGAGTTGTTCAAGTTTCTTTCTAAGAACATTGACTACCCTGCACTGGCAAAGGAAAACAACATCTCTGGCGTTGTGCCGCTCACTTTTGTGGTAGGCAAAGACGGCGTTGTACGAGACGTTCAGATCCTGCGTGATATTGGCGGCGGTTGCGGCAAAGAAGCCGTACGCGTTGTCAGCAGCATGCCCAAATGGTCGCCCGGTGAGGCCAATGGCCACCCTGTAAAGGTGCGGTACACGCTCCCGGTTCGATTTAAATTGGAGTAGTAGAATTTTTGCTTTTATTTTGCTGAAAGCGGCATCGACATTCGTCGGTGCCGCTTTTTTAGTGCGCCCAGCATGGGCGCTGACTCGGCGGTGCAAGTCCGCTACACGCTTGACAGCGAGGAGTGTTAGCCGAAGCATACCGATGAGCATGGATGAACGGATAGTAAAGTTGCAGCAGGTCAGTCACAAGGGGCTGGGTAAATTACTTCGCCCACGCAGACGCGAGAACGCATCTGAGAAGGATAGAGGAATGGACACAAGCCCGGCTAAGGATGTGCATATGTAAACAATGGAAACAAGTACGCACAAGGATAGCCAGCCTGCGCAAACTGGGTGCATCGGAACAGAAAGACTATGAATGGGGTAACACCCGGAAAGGCTACCATAGTCCCATCTTACAAACGACAATTACCTGCGACCGTCTAAAACAAAAGGGGTACACACCGCTAACGGAAATGTACACCTTTCGTCGTAAAACTTTAATGAACCGCCGTGATACGCGAACCGTACGTCCGGTGGTGTGAGAGGACGGAGGGCTAGCGCCCTCCTCCTACTCGATTAGGGAGGGTGCGGCGCTAACCCAAGGGATGCGCTTCATCAAGTGGTGGTTAGGTGGATATCAAACTACAATTTCAGCAATCGCCCCCATTGAACGATCTTTCCGTTTTCCTTCAATATTATCGAATAAACAGCACTTTCAAATTGTTTAAGCGATAGGTCAATGGTCTGTTGCCCAGTTGAAATTTCTTTCCTGACAAGTGTTTCGCCATTGGTATTTACGAGTTCCACTATATTTGCAGTAATGTATTCAGGCACACGCACTTGTACCCAATCTATTGTTGGATTTGGATAGATAACCAAATTGGCTGGCATGCCAGTTATTACAGTGCCTGTAGCTGCAATACTTCAAACTCCCATACTTTTACACAATTGTTCCCGTCTGTAATACTCAATGCATAGGTGCCGGGCGACAAGTTGTTGATTTCTGCCTGTGTGCTTCCGGTACTCCATTCTAACTGATAAGGCACAACCCCTCCCGAAACAGTTGAAGCAATAATGCTACCATTTGGTTGCTGGCTATTGTTGCTGTGTGCAAGCATCGCCTCCAAATGCAAGGAATCCGGCTGTAGAATATCCACAGAAAACGTATCGGCGCATAAGCCACTGTCTTGTATCCTAAGACTGTAGTTGCCTGCATAAAGGCCCGTAATGATACTATCGGTCAGGTTGTTTCCCAAGGAGTAGGAATATGGCCCGATACCACCTTCGGCGAATGCCATAACCGTGCCTTCTGGCTCACCAAAGCAAGGGATATCCTGAGATTCAAAACCCGTACGAAAACGCGGCGTTTCATAAGCGCCGATATCTGGACGGCCGTCGAGCCAGCGCGAATTGCCAACCAGATCATATTGTAAGCCAAACCTTGCCGTCCAGGCACTATCACCCTGGTTCAGCAGCGGTGAGCAGCCACGCAAGCGGAAATCCCCGGCGGCGGTATCGACAAACATCGGGTCTACATTGAAAAACATATTGGCACCACAGGTAAGGGTGTCGTACATCGGGTGTAGCCCGTCTTTTAGCGCTTCACAATCTGCTACGTCTATTACGGAATAATCAACGTAATCATTGCCGAAAATAGAAGCCATCCAGTCACCACTTTCTCCAGCAGTATTGCCAGAGAAAATGCAGTTAATTATGGTGTCTTTAGCATAGTCGACATTATAGATAGCTCCACCGCTTTTGCCTGCATTGTTATTATAGAATGTACAATTCTGAAGGTAAGTTCGGTATCCTAGCCATAATGCGCCTCCATCTGTTTTAGAATAGTTATCTCGAATCAAACAATTTACCATCTCACAATTGCCTGATGCAATAGCTCCGCCTTTATTAGCTCTATTGTTAATAAAAGCAGATGAATTAACCTGGAAATTAAGGCCTAAAATTGCCCCCCCTCTACTAGCCTCAGATTGCATATTTCCTCCAGCAATATTATTAATAAACATGCAGTTCTCGATTACAGGTTTAGCCAGACTCCCATTGCCCATGTAAATCCCAGCGCAACTGAATTGAGAGGCATTTGACCGAAAAACAGAATTCAAAATGCGCATCTCCACTAAACTATTGCTATTCAGCAAGGAAATACAGGCAGCTGAATTCCCGGTATTCTGCTCAAAAAGGCAACTGTCCACTAAAAACCTATGCTGTGGCAATTGCCCTGTTTCGATAGAAATTCCGCCGCCCACATCATTGCATCCGTTTTGGCTGAAATAACAATGTTGAACAACTAAACCACCGGAACCAGCAGAAAAATCTGCTGCAATACCACCACCCCGCAAGGCACTATTATTTATAAAACGGCAATGCTGCACGGTCAATATAGTAGGAGTTGCTGGATTGTTATTGTACAGGTACAGCCCGCCACCGGCGCAACTGGCATTGTTCGGCAGATTGCAGGTGTAGCCCCAAATGGTAATGTCGGCATGGCCTCCCCGGATGGTGAAGCCGTCGAGCAAAGTGCTGGAATCGGTGTTTTCGCAATACACTACATTGAGCCAGGTAAACCCCGGCTCGTCTCCGTACAATATGGTTTCATGGCTTGCCCAGTCACGCTGATCTACGCTGGTTTCTGTGCCATTGAAGCCACCGAGGAGCTTTGTACCACTGACCAATACAAAAGATAAAATTGGGCTGGCCGGATACGGGAAATAAGCTCCTTTTGCTACCCAGATTTCATCGCCGTATTGGGCTGTGGTTAAGGCATTGTTCAGGTTGGAAAAAGCATTGATCCAGGAGCTGCCATCGTTTTGGCCTGTGGCATTGAGGTTTACGTAAATAGTGTTTGCACAGAGTGGGAAGGCGTAGAGGAGCGCTATGATGAAAGAGTATGTTTTTGTCATGGGAGTATCGGAAATAGGAATGATACACAAGCGCAGGCGCTTGTGTATCATTCAATTAAAAGAAGTTGTTTAAAGCTTCACCAGCCTACCTGTGAATACATTGGTGTCAGTCTGTAATATTACAGGCAGCACTCCTGCTGGCAGGCTTGAAATTTCCAGAGAACCTAGTGACAAGGTATTGATTCCTTTGGCAAAATCTACAATTTGAAAATATAGCGTTTTGCCATTCATATCAACCAGTTGGAGCGCTCCTTTTCCTGCAAAATCGCTTTCAAAAGCCGGTGTACTTCCAACATCCGCAGCCGTATATGGGCTGATATAAACATTCAAAGCAGTTTTCACGTAGCTGTAGCTCTCTCTTACAAACTCCCCAGCATTTGATTCATTTAATTGTTTGTTGTCAATATAGTTTACATTTCCAAGGCGATAGAAATGAACACCAGTTCCAGCGAATTTCAAGTTTAAAAAGTCAATACGGAGGTCGATATCTGTATTAGTAATGTTGTTAATGGCACCTCCTAGCAAACCATTCGAATTGCGAAAAACCGTATAAAATACTGGTATTTCCGTTACTGCTTCAAGGTTTCGATTTTGAGCCTTAGCACGTATCTCAGGCACTTGACTTCGCATCAGCAAATACAAAGCATCGTCAGGGTCTGGGGAGCTACACTCGGAATTTTGGGCTGAAATGCGGAATTCGGGCAATAAAAGAATCATTAGCAACGGGAAAAGCCATCTGAAAATTTGGCTGGCAGAATTTCCTTCAATCGCGGGGGGGGGCGAAAAGTTGGGGTTTGACTGTACGGAATTGGATAGTTTTTTGCATGGCAAAATTTAGTTTAGTGGAAAAATAAAGGTGTTTGAGTCTCCATTTTAATAGGAAGCCGATTTAAAAGTACGATGTTTTTTTGAAAAAGCAAGCAGAAGTATCGTATTTTTTGCAACATGAAGCATGCCTCCTAAGAAATAATATTTATGGTGAAAAATTCTTCACGCCAAATATTATGCTAGGCGCATCTTACCTAATAAAGACATCATTTTGCAATTCGTTCACCCTTCAACCTCTCCACCCATGGCAGCACTACCCGTCAACGACCGCCCTCAAAACCAGCCCACAAGGCGTACAGCCCGCCGCATGACCCCGCACATGGACTTCACCCCCATGGTCGATCTGGGCTTTTTGCTCATCACTTTTTTCATGCTGACGACTACCTTGGCCAAGCCAACCATAATGCCCCTGGTAATGCCCGACAACCACGGGGATGCGGAACCCACCAAAGCATCCAAGGTGCTGACCTTGCTGCTCGGTGCCGAAAACAAGGTGTACTGGTACGAAGGCATGGACGTGGATAAAATAGACTCCACCAACTTTGATCGGGATGGCTTGCGGCAAGTGCTGCTTCATAAAATGCAAAAGGTGCAGAATCTATGGGGACTGCAAGCCTACCAGGATGTCAAAACCAACGCAGATAAGCTGGGTTCACACTTGAATGTCATCATTAAGCCTGGAAAAGATTCCCGCTACAGCAACCTCGTAGATGTCCTGGATGAAATGGCTATCTGTCGGATTCGGTACTACTGCATCATGGAACCCAATACGGAAGAAATACAAGAAGCGGGCCTGAAATAGGCGCTCCATACACACTCAACTCAAAATTTTCTTGATTATGAAAAACAATGCAATCGTGTCCCATGTGGACGCGCTGGAGATTCTATTCTCCAATCGCAACCGCGCTTATGGCGCTTACCAATTGCGTCGGCAATATTCTAGCACCCTCGCACGGGCCTTTGGCTTCGGGCTCCTACTCATAGCCCTTATGGTGGCCATGCCCCATATTTTGAAGGCTTTTTCAGGGTTGATGCCCGTAAAAGTTGAAGACGAAAAAGAATATAAAATAACAACAGTTGTCTTGACTCCGCCGCCGCCAAAGCCGCCTACCTTGAATACACCGCCTCCGGCAGCCCGGTCTGCGCAACGTTTTGTGCCGCTCATCGTCGACAAAGATGAAAAAATAAAGGAGGAGCCTCCTAAGCTCAGCATGGAGGATTTGGCAAAGGACCCGGCTGATGTGGGCAAAACCACCATAGATGTGCCCATTCAAGCCCCGCCAACACTGAATGAACCAGGGCTGGGTATTATAGAATCGCCAAAGCCCAGTGCCAATGACGAACCCGTAGAAGGATTCAATGTGGACAGAATGCCTTCCTTCCCAGGCGGTGAAAAAGAATTGATGGAGTACCTGGCCAAAAATATTGTGTATCCCAATGTGGCTCGGGAAGCCAATATTCAAGGCACTGTGGTACTCACATTTGTGGTGGGTAAAGACGGAAGTATTACGGATGTTGGCATTTTGAAAGACATTGGCGGTGGTTGCACCAAAGAAGCCATGCGCGTAGTTAAATCAATGCCAAGATGGTCGCCGGGTGAAATGAAAGGCAATAATGTACGGGTGCGGTTTACGTTGCCGGTGAAGTTTAGGTTGAACTAAAAAGGTTTCAGGGTTTCAGGTTTCAAGGTTTCAGGTTTACGCGATTTGTGATTGCTTTGAAATACTACTTCAAGGCTACGAACAAGGACCGTGTAAACCATGAAACCATGAAACCCTGAAACCTTTTTCATTTCTTTTCTACCTTTGGCAGATCGAATCTTCAGCATCGTTCACTGCCAAAACATTTCATCATGCCAATATCTCGCCGCCAACTGCTCAAAACCCTCGGAGTCGCCACCGGTGCCGCCGTGCTCACGGGATTTAGAGACGACTTTGATGAACACCAGGTTATCCCGGAGCTATCATCAAATCCACTGCATGTAAAGCCTGCCCGCGCCATCACGGTCATTACCCTCGGAGCAGGAAACCGGGGCAATGTGTATGGCAATTTCGCGCTGAGCTATCCCGATGAACTGGACGTGGTCGGTGTGGCTGAACCGATTCCGTTGCGGAATGAGCGCTACACCAAAAAACACAACATCCCGGAAGCCAACCGCTTTACGACCTGGGAACAGGTATTTCAAAAGCCCAAATTTGCCGATGCAGTGCTGATCACCACGCCGGACAACCTGCATTACGGCCCCTGCATGGCAGCGTTGAAAGCTGGCTACGATGTGCTGCTGGAAAAGCCCATTTCACCTTCAGAAAAAGAATGCCGCGATATCCTGGCCCTGGCAAAAAAGACGGGGCGTATTGTCGCTGTTTGCCATGTACTGCGCTATGCCCCGTACTTCGTAAAGCTCCGGGAAATCATGCACAGCGGCGCTATTGGTGAGATCATCAGCCTGCAGCACATGGAGCCGATAGAGCATATCCACATGAGCCATAGCTATGTGCGCGGCAATTGGCATGACCGCAACGCGACCACCCCCATCATTCTCGCAAAAAGTTGCCATGACCTGGATATCCTGCGCTGGCTCATTGACAAACCTTGCAAAGAGATCGTGGCCATGGGAAGCCTCAAATGGTTCCGAAAAGAAAATGCGCCCCCCGGCAGCACGGCTCGTTGTATGGATGGCTGTTCGGTAGAAAGCACCTGCCCTTATTCCGCGATGAAAATTTATTATCGCGAGCGCGGTTGGCTGAGCGTTTTTGATATGCCGGACGATAAGGCTTTGCACGGCGATCATATCCTGGAAAAACTTCGAACCACCAACTATGGCCGCTGTGTGTACCAAAGTGACAACAATCAGGAGGATCACTACATTTCCTCCATGCTATTTGAAGGCGACATTACCGCCAGTTTTTCTATGGAAGCATTCACTGCTTACGCGGGCAGGCGCACCCGAGTGATGGGCAGCATGGGCGACATCGTGGGAGATATGGATACGTTCACGGTCACCGATTTCCGTACCAAGAAAAGTGTTGTGTACGACCAGTCGAGCGGCGATGGCCACGGCGGCGGTGATTGGCGGTTGGTACGGGATTGGTTGCAGGCAGTTTCACAGCACAAGCCCGAACTGCTTACCTCCACCATTGATGCCTCCATAGAAAGCCACGTGATGGGCTTTATGGCGGAGAAGAGCCGAAAAACGAAGAAGATAGAAGCCGTAAAACTGTAAAGAAGACTAAGCCCAGCGCCTAATTATCACATTATAACATTTTCCTCATTATCAAATTTTATGAAAGGACTCATCCTCGCTGGCGGCCTCGGTACCCGGCTCTACCCACTTACCCTCGCCGTGAGCAAACAGCTCATGCCGGTGTACGACAAACCCATGATTTACTACCCGCTCAGCACGCTCATGCTCGCGGGCATACGCGAGGTGCTCATCATTTCAACGCCACAAGACGTTCCGAAATTTCGACAATTATTGGGTGATGGCTCGGATTTGGGCATGTCCTTCGATTATGTAGCGCAACAGGAACCCAATGGTCTGGCGCAGGCTTTTGTATTGGGGGCACCTTTTATTGGGAAGGATTCCAGTTCGCTGATTTTGGGCGATAATATTTTTTACGGTGCCGGATTGGGTGATATGCTGCGTTCTTGTGCCCAGCCGAGTGGCGGCATTATTTTCGCTTATCAGGTAGCCGATCCGGAGCGTTATGGCGTGGTGGAGTTTGACAAAAAGTTCAAAGCCCTGAGCATAGAAGAAAAGCCTGTTAAGCCCCGTAGCCATTATGCGGTTCCAGGTCTTTATTTCTACGACAATTCTGTAGTAGAAGTGGCCAAAAACCTTAAACCCAGTCCGCGAGGAGAATACGAAATTACGGATGTCAACAAGTATTACCTGGAAAAAGGCCAGCTTGAAGTGCGGGCTATGGGCCGCGGCTATGCGTGGCTCGACACGGGAACGCATGAGTCTTTGATGCAAGCAGGACAGTTTGTGCAAGCCATAGAGGATCGGCAGGGCTTAAAAATCGGCTGTATTGAAGAAATTGCCTGGGAAATGGGCTTTATAAATGATGCACAGCTTGAACAACTAGGAAACAAGTACCTCAAAAGCGGTTATGGGGAGTATCTGCTGAATGTGTTGAAGATGCATTGAGTTGAGGCCGCAAATAATAGCTGTTTCGGCTCCTTTCGTCTTTTTTTTGGCTAAAATCGACGAATTCTAGTTGCGCCTTTTGAGGGTTTTGTCGATGTTTGAGGTGAACAAATTCTCAAACGATGAAAAAACTTTCCCTACTGTGGGCGACGCTCTTCCTGCTTGCCCAATCTACTACTGCTCAAACCGATTATTCAGGCAACTGGCAAGGTGCCATCGACATTCCAGGCATGACCCTGGAGCTTTCCATTCATTTTCAAAAAGAAGCTGGGCAATGGAAAGGATTTCTCAACATCCCGGTGCAGAAAATCAAGGATATGAGCCTTGCCGACCTGCTTATTGAGGGCAAAAAAGTGAGCTTCAAACTGCCAGAAGTTCCCGCAAATGCTTCATTCACGGGCAATTTTGATGAGAAAGCGGAGCGCCTGGAAGGCAAATTTACCCAAGGTGGGCAAAGCTTCCCCATGAACCTGGCCCGGGCCAGTGCCGCTGAAAAGGCGGCCAAAGAAAAAAAGCTGGCAGAATCGGTAGCGGCATTTCGCTTGCTGGCCGACTCCCTGCGCATAAAACGAAATACGCCCGGAATGGCCATCGGCATGGTACTGGATGGGAAAGTGCTGCTCAATGAAGGCTATGGCCTCCGCGATCTGGATAAAAAACTGCCTGTCACTGCGAATACACTGTTTGCTATTGGTTCTAGCAGCAAAGCGTTCACCACGGCCGATCTCGCCATTCTTGCGGACCAGGGTTCGTTGGATTGGGATAAGCCCGTTGTCAGTTACATTCCTGATTTCAAACTTTTCGATGATTTCAGTACCCAGAAAATGAACGCCATTGACCTTACCTGCCACCGATCGGGCCTGCCACGGCATGATTTGATGTGGTATGGGTCGGGGCTTTCACGGCAACAGATATTTGAACGGTTGCGCTACCTCAAGCCCAACAAAAGCCTGCGCACGACCTGGCAATACAACAACCTGATGTTTATGAGCGCAGGCTGCCTGATTGAAAGGATTTCCGGCAAAACTTGGGAGGCATTTACCAAGGAAAATATTTTCATTCCGCTGGGCATGACCAACAGCAATTTTTCGGTAAATGATCTACAGAAATCCAAGGATGCGGCGCTAGGATATTCCACCAAAGATAAAAAGAACACCCGTCTCGATTATCGAAACCTCGATGCCATCGGGCCAGCAGGTAGCATCAACTCCAGTTCCACCGACATGCTCCAATGGGTAAAATTGCACCTAAATGGTGGAAAGGTAGGGGAGAAGCAAGTGCTGAGTGCTGCTGAAATGACGCATTTACATCAGCCACAAATGTTGATGGACTATCCAGGTGCCGCTAGAAACCCTGAATTGTATGACCTGGCGTATGCCCTTGGTTGGATAACCCACCGCCATCGCGGGCTAAAAGTGGTGGAGCATGGCGGTAATATTGACGGTTTTTCTGCGCTTGTTTACCTGGTGCCGGAAAAGGATTTTGGACTGGTTATGTTGACCAATCAAAATGCGGCAGCGGTCACGGGAGTATTGGCACGGTACGCAACGGATATGATCTTGGGATTGGAGACAACTGATTGGAATGCGCGGACCTATGGCGACGATGGGGAACTAGCGGAAGATGAAAAGGACGAAAAGAAACCGGAACCGCGTCGCATTGCTGGGACACAGCCCAGTCACAAGCCCGCTGATTATTTAGGCGAATACGAGCATCCAGGCTACGGCCGGGTTGAAATTCAGGAAACAGCCAGTGGCCTTCAGCTTAAGTTCAACAGCTTTAAACTGTCTATGGAGCACTGGCATTACGACGTGTACAAGGCAGCAGACACAATTCTTGACCTGAGTATGATGATTAATTTTCACAGCGACCCCAATGGGGCTATTCATCAACTGAGCGTCAACCTTGATCCAAATTTGGAAGATGAGGTGTTTTCAAAAGTTGCTCCGGCCAGGCTTTCGGACCCCGATTTCCTCAAAAAGCTGTCAGGAAAATATACTTTGGAGGGCATGGGCAACAATAGTTGCAACTTTGAAGTTCGAAATACGACCTTATTCGTGAAAATAGCTGGTCAGCCGGAGTACACCCTAGTGCCGTTTTTGGGTACAGAATTCAAACTAAAGGATATCACAGGGTATAGTGTGGAGTTTCAGTTCAATGAAAAAGGCGAAGTTGAATGCGCAAATTTCATTCAGCCAGAAGGAGTATTCAAGGCAATAAAGGCTAATTGAAAAAAATATTTAAAAATATTTAATTTTTTTTTCAACAAAAAAATCAACAAACATATATTTTTCAACTCCGTGGTTTGTTTTATGTTGAATCTAATTTGTTGAAAATCAATTAAATGCGATATTTTTATTTCTTTTATTTAAAAAATAAAAGAAATAACTGCTCAACAAATGTAAAATTGTGTCCGTTGAAAGTGGCAGAACATGTTGCACTTTTGTATCATCAATGAAAGGAAACGATAGCGATAGATAAGAAAGCGGTTGAATCATTGATCCTTGTTTTGAAACTTTTCATGAGATTATATACGGGAAATCCGAACGCGGCGCAAAAGTGCGCCGCGTTTTTTTTTGCCCCTGCCCCCCCTAAACCTACCATATTCCGACCTTTTTCTGTTTGAAACAGTATACTTGCTTTTTTTAAGTGTCACTTTTAAGCATTTTTTGTCAGCAAGTGGGCTTTTCTCGGTTTTGGGTATGTTCTTTGTGGCTAGTAAGTAATTACTATGAAAGCATATTTACAATATGCCTTACTTATTATAGTTTTTTTACCTTTGGGCGTTATTTAATCCGCTTGTTTTCCTTGAAGCATGGACAACTCTTAATCCGCCTTGGTGAAAAGTTTTTAATTAGACGCGGTAGCTAATACACGCTACAGCCGTCGATATTTCTTTTCCCTGATATTTATTCGATCCTACCCGATTGTTTTGGACATTCATTCGTGTGCCAACAGCGCTGCTATTGCATGCTCGAGACTTGACCGTCAAATTCTAAAACAATTGTCATCATGCGTGACCTCATTGAGCTCGTTGGTTTAATCAATAAAACTAAACTTAGAAGCAACGAAGTAATGAAATCCATCATTGAGCCCGGCTCGAAGATGGAAATATTGTTCAACGCCCTGTTGGACAAGAAAATAGAAAACGATGAAGATGCCAAAGCACTCTTCAAAGTGGAAGACAATGTCAACATCACCAGCCTGAAAAATAAACTCAAAGAGCGCCTGCTCAATGCCTTGTTTTTGCTGGACTTCAAAGATGCCAACTTTTCGACGCGACAAAAAGCATTTTTTTCTTGCTACAAGCAATGGGCGGCTGCCATGACCCTTATGATCAGAAATGCTAAGATAATTGGCATAGATCAATTGGAACGGCTGTTGCGCCATGCCCAGTCTTTTGAGTTTACGGAGCTCACCCTCGATATCTTACGCGTGCTGCGGCTTCAATACAGCACTGTTGATGGTGACATCGCCAAGTATGAGGCGATAAAAATCCAGTACCAGGAATATGAGCAAATATGGCTCATGGAAAGCAAGGCCGAGTTTTATTATTCGGAGCTGATGGCACAGTACACCAACAGTAAGGCTACAAAGACCGAAGTGATGGACCAGGCACAAGCTTATTACAAGGAGTTGGAAGGCTTTATGGCAAAATGCCCCTCTTTCAAGCTTCACCTGTTTGGCCGAATGGTGCATTTGCTCATCTACAACAGTGTCAACGATTATGCGAATACCGCCCGGCTTTGCGAGGATGCCATTGCCTTTTTCGACAAGAAAGAATATGACAGCGGGCTCCCGTTACAGGTCTTCTACTACAACTTGGTTGTGTGTTATCTTCAGTTGGGAGAATTTGAAAAAGGCCAACAGGTCATTAACCGATGTGAATACTATTTTGAGGAAGGATCGTTCAACTGGTTTAAGTTGCAAGAGCTATTCTTTTCGCTTGCCATCAAAACCGAGCACTACGAAGAAGCCTACCATTTGTGGGAAAAGGTGACCAATTACCCACATTTCAAGAACAATAAGACCCAGATTATTGAAATGTGGAATATTTTCCAGGCGTATATATTCTACCTCATCCGGGTGGAAAAAATCCCGGAGTCTGTGTTGAGCGAACAATCGAAAAAGTTCAAGATGGCCAAGTTTATCAATGAGATTACCCTGTTTGCAAAAGACAAACGGGGTATGAACATCAGCATCCTGATCATTCAGATTCTGTACGCCATTGCAGATAGGGATTATAAAAAGTCCGTAGATCGTATTGACGCGATTGAAAAATACTGTCGCCGATACCTGAAGGAAAACGATACCTTCAGAAGCAACTGTTTTATCAAAATGCTATTGCAGATCCCAATCGCAAATTTTCACCGGGAAGCAACTGCCCGTAAAGCAGAGAAGTTCCTCAAGCAGTTGCAGGCCCAAGAAAGCGGCACCGCAAGCCAGGCGCACGAAATCGAAATTGTGCCCTACGAGCCACTTTGGGAAATGGCGATTGAATCACTTCAATACAAAATTTACAAAAAGAAGGATTGAAACTCTTGGTTTACTTCACATTTGAAGTGCTAGGATGATACCTTTGCGCAAAAAATAACATTATGCGTTTCCTGACACTTTTTCTCTTTCTTGCCATTTTTTCCTGCAAAAACAAACCTGCTGAAAATGATCACAGTTGGATGGACGATGACCCACAAGGTGCCGTTGTTGATACTACAGGCAAGGGCTATAGCTACACCTTCAATGATACTATTTTGGTTTCCATCAATGCCGCAGATTATGCCGCCGTGTTGAAACTAAAGCCCAACATGCCTATTCTGGATTTAAGGCCAGAATCTGAATTTAAAAAAGGGCACGTTTGGCGCTCGGTTTCTATGGATGCTAACGACGAGGATTTCTCGAAGCGCCTTGCTGGGTTGGGCCGAAATCAAGAATACGCCGTGTATTGCCAAATGGGCGAAAAAAGCATGGAAGTCGCCGAAGAAATGAAGCGGCTGGGCTTTATGAGGATTTATCACCTGCAAAGGGGTTTGAATTATTGGGGGGAATCGGGGCAGGCGCTACAGTTGAAGTAACCTTTGGCGAATGCGTCATTGCTATTTGGCATACAGGGAGAATCAATTTCTCGCACCGCTGGTGCGAGAAATTGGGTGGTCGCACAATATCATTATTTTTGAGAAATGCAAAGACGAGCTCCAACGCGAATTCTACCTGCGGATGACCAAAAAACACGGTGGTGGAATATGCTTTGAAAAATACCGGGCATCCCATTGGTATTGCAACCTATACGATTATAAAAACGCTGCCTCCGAAGTATGTTGGGTTATTGCCAACTGTTGAGGAAATTCAAGGCCCGTTGAAGGGTTTGTCGCGGTGAATAATTGGTTTAATTGCAAGTACAGGTCTCGGTCATTGATAGTGGTTCTTCCAGGTTGGAATGTTTCGATATCATGGGCAGGTTAATGTATGCGGTGGAAATGCCTGAAAATGACGAAACAACTTGGAGTCAAGATTTACTTTGCCAACCCCTACCATTCATGGGAAAGGGGGCTCAACGAAAACACCAACGGCCTCATCAGGCAGTTCATACCTAAGAAACAAAACCTCAAAGAACTGGATCCAAAATTTGTCACATCAGTTCAAGAAAATCTAAACAACAGACCTCGAAAATCACTCGGGTTTTTATCACCTATTGAATTCTACAATGATGCTGTTATAAAACCTAACTCTGTTGCATTTGAAACTTGAATCTGCGATTTGACTGCCCCAAATATTGAATCCACTAAGGATACCGTTGCAATTTATGATGGGTATTTAGAACCTCCCGCAGGAATACCTACGGTATTTGGATATCCTCAATTAGGCCCTGATGGTAAGATATATTATTTTATTCCGGGACAGGATTGGGTTCATGTTATTGAGGAACCCAATAAAAAAGGACCAGCTTGTCATGTCATACAACGAGCTTTCAAAATGCATTGGAAAGCAAAGAGTCAACCCTTTTACCCCAACTATCGTCTCGGCCCCCTGACGGCACCGCCTGCGACTCCCTAGGCATCAACAACGAACCATTAGCGGACTTTTGGTGGTTCACAGACAGTACGCTTAGCGTCAGGTTTTCAGACAATTCTTCCTATGAACCTACCCATTGGGCATGGGGATTTGGTGATGGAGGCATTAGCCAGGACACAAGTCCCGTGCATACCTTCCCTGGCACTGGCACATACCATGTTTGCCTTACAGTCAGCAATCAGTATGCAGAAAATAGTATTTGCAAAGATGTGACCTTGGGCGGAGTGGCAACCCTAGCCCCCGAAAAACCAAACAGGATAAGGGTATTTCCAAATCCAACTGCTGGTCTGGTGCGTTGGGAAAGCCAGGATTTGGAAAATGAGACTGTCCGGGTTTACAACTTGCTGGGCCAGTTGGTGTTAGAAAAAAAGGCAGTTGAAAATCAGCTGGATTTAACTGGATTTTCGGCTGGGGTATATTTATTGGAATTTAGGGTAGGAGAAGGGCTTTATTGGGAAAAGGTGGTGAAGCGGTGAAATATTTAGTTTTTCTATAAACATAAAACCCCTTCGGGGTTGGATAGGGCTGGGCATTCATATAACTACCTTGCGCTCGAATCTAATGGGGCTTGCGAGACAGCCACCCAATCAACGCCAACTTCAGTTGCCCCTACTTCCCTTTCCGATCCAACACATCCTTCACCGCCCACAACACATCCTTTTTTCCCAACCCGTACTTTTCCAACAACTGCTCAGGCGTTCCACTTTCACCAAAAGAGTCATTCACACCCACGTATTCCATAGGAACCGGGAGCTTGTGTACCAGCAAATTAGCAATGGCGTCACCGAGCCCGCCGTTGCGCTGGTGTTCTTCAGCGACCACTACGGCGCGGGTTTTGCTCACAGAATCCAGGATAGCTTCTTCGTCGAGCGGCTTGATGGTATGGATGTTGATCACTTCGCAGGAAACGCCCTGTGTGGCCAGTTCTTTGGCAGCTTCGATGGCCGTCCAGACAAGGTGGCCCGTGGCAAAAATGCTCACGTCTGTACCTGTGGCCAAGTGTAAGGCTTTTCCAATCTTGAATTCCTTTCCTGTGGTGAACATTGGCCAGGATGGCCGACCGAAGCGCAGGTACACCGGGCCGTGATATTCGGCGATGGCCAGGGTAGCAGCTTTTGTCTGGTCGTAATCGCAAGGGTTGATCACCACCATGCCGGGCAACATGCGCATCATGCCCATGTCTTCCAGAATCTGGTGGGTGGCGCCGTCTTCCCCGAGGGTAACCCCCGCGTGGGAAGCGCATATTTTCACGTTTTTATGGGAATAGGCAATGCTTTGACGGATTTGGTCGTACACGCGCCCGGTGGAGAAGTTGGCAAAAGTGCCTGTAAAGGGTATTTTTCCCCCAATGGCCAAACCAGCGGCGATGCCCATCATATTGGCTTCCGCGATGCCGACCTGGAAAAAGCGCTCCGGGAATTCCTTTTGGAAGTGTTGCATTTGCAAGGATCCAAGGAGGTCGGCAGTGAGGCCCACAATGTCAGGGTTTTGGCGCCCTGCTTCGAGGAGGCCCTGGCCGAAGCCGTCACGGGTGGCTTTTTTTCCAGTGGATTGTATATCGTTGATGTTCATGTTAAAGTGTCGTAAAGAAGTGATTGGGTAAAAAAGTAAGGCTCAGCGTATCAGAAATCGCCAAAGGTTGTTTCTGGAAGCTGTGCCATCGCACGATCAAACAGTTCCTGATTTGGTGCCTTCCCATGCCATTCGTGGGTGCCCGCCATAAAGTCGATGCCGTGACCCATTTCAGTTCTCATCAGGATAACCACAGGTTTGCCTTTGCCGCAGCGGCGTTTCGCTTTGCGCAACATGGCGATAACGGCTTCTAAATCATTGCCTTTTTCCAAGATCAATACATCCCAGCCGAATGCTTTCCATTTGGCGGGTAGGACTTGCAGACTCATTACCTTATCAGTAGGTCCATCAATTTGTTGGCCGTTCCAATCTACGGTGACGATGAGGTTGTCCACTTTGTGGTGGGCGGCAGACATGATGGCTTCCCAGTTTTGGCCTTCGTCGAGTTCGCCATCGCCGGTGAGGCAAAATACCCAGCGCGGGTCGGCATCGAGGCGCTTGGCAAGTGCCACGCCAATGGCGACTGACATGCCCTGCCCAAGAGAGCCGCTGGCGACTCGGATGCCCGGTAACCCTTCATGGGTGGCAGGATGACCTTGCAGCCGGGAGTTGAGTTTGCGGAAAGTGCTGAGCTCTTTCACGTCAAAATAGCCGTTGTGCGCCAATACGGAGTACCAAACCGGCGAGATGTGGCCATTTGACAGGAAAAACATATCCTGACCTTTCCCTTCCATTTTGAAGGGCTTGGGCTTGTGCTTTAGCACGTTGCCATAAAGGGCGACAAAGAATTCAGTGCAGCCTAGAGAGCCACCAGGGTGACCACTCTGACAGTTGAATACCATGCGCACGATGTCACGACGCACTTGCGTGGCGAGTTCTTTCAATTGGGCGATATCAGCCATGTACAGTAAAGAGGTAAAGTAATGATGAACAGATGCCAAAGGCAAGCAGGCGGCGCAAAGGTAGAAAAACCATAAATAAAAACGGCTGCCTCTTGGAAGAGACAGCCGTTAATTCATGGTTAGGCTGCAAAAATCTTACAGATTCGGTATGGTCAATACCTGGCCTACTTCGATAACATCAGGGTTGCTGAGTTGATCGCGGTTGGCATCGAATATCAATTTGTACTTCATCAGGTCGTCGTAGTAGTGCTTCGAAATTTTGCTGAGGCTTTCACCTTTTGCAACGGTGTGCTTGGTGTAGAACGATGGATTGTCCACCTGAAGGTCAACAGCGATATCGCTTGGGTTGACACCACCAACCGCTTTGATTGCGTCCCAAATTTGATCTTTGTCGTGGTTGAAGCTAACGCGGCCCCACATGCGCAGAACGCCGTCAGCGCCTTCTTCTATCTTACCGTCGCGGACGCCCAGCTGCTCACCGAGCGCGAGCACACTTGCATATTTGTCTTTTAATGCCATGTTTTTTTTGAAAAATTAGCGTGATGTAAAAATGGTTAATGAACGTGCTTATGACGGAAATCGCCTAAATAGTCACACGTTTTGCAGGTCAAAGTTACAAATTTTGAAGGAGAATGAAGAAAAAAATTCTCCTTTCGAGCGCTAATACAACCGTTATGGCATTCGAATTATTTTTCCAGCAGCATTCCCGGCTGCAGATTCGATTTTGTAAAATAGCAGGCCACTTGCTGTATTCCCCTGAAAATCAATGTCAAATGTATTAAATCCTCTCGGGAACATTTTTTGCTGCTCCAATAATATCCGCCCGTTTCCATCCAGGAGCTTTATGTTGGCTTCAGTAGGGTAGGGCAGGTAAAAACTAAAGCTTGCTTTGTCCAAAAACGGATTGGGTTGTGGCGGGTAAACCTGAAAATGGTCGGGCAAAGGGAATTGCAGCATCGGCGCCTTAAAGCGGGCATTGTCTATACTATATGCTGCTGCTGCGGTAATGCTGCTGTTGATGGATAACATCTGGTGCAAATAACCTGTTTTGGCGACCCTGCAACGCAGGGAGAAAGATGTTGCGTTGTTTGCATCACAAGCGACGGTAAGGGCATTTTCTGGTGGAAAACGTGCAAAAAACTCGCTGCGCATATTTTCGCCAGGCAATATTTCGAGCAATTCTAAACCATGGTGCAACAGCGTGAATTGGAACCCAAGCAGCGATTCCATAGCTTGAATTTTCAAGGTGACTATCTCGTTTTCTTGAAAATAATCGGGACCCGGCGCATCTACGATGAAATATGCAGGCGTAGTTGATGTCTCACGATCCAATGCTTTTCCGCTTGCATTTGCCACCACGGAATTGTTGACATCGCCAATTTTTACTGCGACAAAATCGGCATCCTCCAAATTAGACTGCAAGCTTGCCACCGACTTATTTTCGGGGAAGCTTGTTTGGAAGGGATTTGCAGGATTTGGGAAGGCAAAATCTTTGTCCACAAACCGCCAACTTGGACTGTTTGGCAGGCTGCTATAAATCCCCAGAATTAGTTTTCGGAGTTCAATGATGTCGAAACTCGTGATAGAATTGGAGTGGTTGGCATCTGCGGCGATCATTTTGTAGGGCGTGCCGAGGGGCTTTACCCCTAAAATATGTTTGGTGATCTCAACCAGATCGAAAGTGGTGACGCCATTCAGGGGGTTGTCGTCTTTTGTAGGCGTGAGCGTAACATTTTGTGCAATAGGGATGGCTGGGAATAAATAGTAGCCACTGCTGTCGCTCAGGTGGAGGAAGCTAAACGCTGGTGCGAATGGGCTACTGCCCGTGATTTCGACAATAGCCGCCTCTACGCCATTCAATATTTCCGTTTTCAAGCTGCCTGAAACCTGTACCGAGGCACCGCAAACGCCCATTTTATCTTGCACGACAATAATTGTCTCACAATAATCGGCATTGCCGGCCAAGTCAATAGACCACAGTTCTACCGGTTGACTGCCAATTTCAGTGCAGTCGAACGTGAGGCTCGTTATGGGGTTGCCCGCTGTGTCGAGAGGAAAGCCAGTTCCCGTGCCTGACTTGCGGATGCCTAGCTTCAACAAGGAAGTTGGGGTGCAGTTGTCGTTGGTGTATTGCAAAAAATCACTGGCCCAAAGTTGCAGCATGCCTGTAGCGGAGATATCGCTGCTGAGGCTGTTGATGCAGACAACCGTTGGTGCTTTACAATCCTGGACGTCGATGTTGTATTCGCAAAAACTTTCGTTAGTACAGCCGTCTTCTACCAGCCATTTTATTTTATGGAGACCGTACGGCAGTTCTGGCAGGATGCCCGGTAGGCCTGAAAGGTTTCCGGGATTGGGCAACTGGGCAGCCGTTTTCCATTGCACGGCAGCCGTTCGTTTGTTGCCAACCACCGTTTCTTGCATGGAAAAATTGTACTTCTGATTTGCGGGTACGGCCCTTGAATCAAAGGCCCGCAAAGTTCCACCGCTGAAATTAGGGTTGAAAGCGTTGTTGTAATAGACCATGCCGGCGGGCGGTGGGTTGTTGCTGCTGACCACGGTTTCCATGCTGCCATTGTTGTCCATATCCAGGAACAACTGGTAGCGAAACCTAACATTGGAACCCGTACAAGCATCATAGGCTGTAATGGACAAATCAGTGGGGCCTTCGCAAAGATCGTGTTTGGCAGTGGCGGCATCCCACCATGCCGGTTCATTCCAGAGCGCTGGGTTGTTGGTCGTGAGGTCACAAATTTTTACTGGCCCATGTGGACAATTTTCAATGATGGGATCTTTGGTGTCAAATACCAGGATCATCTGTTTATAGGTGTAGCAATTGGCATTCTGATCCCAAAAAATGCTGTAATTCGTTGCTGCGGAGTCGGTTGGGTTGATGAAAGTATTGGTAGGCGACCAGGGTGGGGGAGTGCCGAAGGGCGAAATAACTGGCTCAGGAAGCACAAAGGGCCGGACTTGGCTGATATCAGGGTTGGGAATTTCAATACAGACCCCATTGGGGTTGTAGGTACACCAGTTGATGATTTTCCAATTCCTGTCGATGCGGTAACAACCTTCTGGCACAACGGTGAACACGTCATCTTCGTACGAAATCCCGATGAGTTCGCAGTCTTCATAGTGAATGACTGGCTCGCCATAATTGCCTGTTCCGTTGCAGGTGTTCACGATTTTATCGTCGGGCATTTTCAGGAAGTAGTACTGGTTGTAGTCAAGCACAATTTTTTGGTTGCATTGACTCATGTTGCCCGCACAATCAATGGCCTTAAAAGTTCTGAAAATGGTGCCCTTGTTGCAAATCGTGTCAAATTGATTGTAATTGGCCCAAGTAATGATGGTATCCAAGCAGCAGTTGTCCGTGGCTGTAGCAAAACCAAAAGAAGCCAATGTGGGGTCAAAGAAGGCGCAATCAACCGTCAGGTTGGCTGGTGGGGAACAAATTGGCTTGATCTTGTCTTCCACCAACACTTGCACCATACAATCATTGTAGTTTCCAGCACAATCATACGCCCGAAATACGACCAGTATCGTATCGCCAATATCACTGCAACAGAACCATACAGAAGGCTCAAAATCATTGCTGCCAAAGCAGCTTTCATACATACGCCGGGCGTAAAACGTCGTTTGGCAGCATTGGTCATACGAACCGTCATTAAATGTTTCCGCAAAAACTTCCGCCAAACCATGAATGTTCAAGGCAACTTTGGTGTAGGAATCACAAGCCGCAACAGGGGGAATTTTGTCTTCAACCACCAATGAAAATGAACAGGTACTTGAATTGCCACAGTCATCAATGGCGCGGTAGGTGACGGTGTGCGTGCCTTGAGGCAGGCAGGGGCTGTATCCATATACGCCAAGGGTGTCTGAATCCCAAAGGTTGTTATTCGGGAAAGTAGATGGGGTGCCGGATATGGGGTAGGTAGCGGAGGAGTCGTTGGTCCAAACATCGAATGTTTGAATAATGCCGTCTATCCTGTTAATACGGGAACAAGTGTCTTTGATTAGCACATCGGGCAAATCAACAAGACTGCAACAGGTAAATGGGTCGATGCTGACTGTCAAGGTGGCAGGGCAGCTAAAAACAGGCCCTTTGATGTCTACTATTTTGATTATTTGTTGGTGGATTAAAAAGGAAGGTTGTCCATTCTCAGGACAGTCTTCTGCTACCGTCCAACTGCGCAGGATTTTTCGGGTGCCATCGCATACATCAATGATATCATCAATGTACCCAGCATTCATTTCACAATAAGCATTGTTGGGGTACAGCGAAAAGTTGTGGCCGTATTCCGTTATGAATGGCGCCCCCGTAAACGCCGGATCGGCAGAAGGCTTTTCACAACTGATGGTAGTGTCAGCAGGCCAGTGTACATCCGATAAATGTTTGCGCACAAAATAGATGATTTGTGCGCAGTTGGCTTTATTGCCGGAGCCATCGGTGGCAAACCATTCCCGGCGTACCCATGCGCTTGAAATAGCAATGCCATTGAGTGGAAGGGCACATGGAAGATTATTGAACTGATTCACATAAGTTAGGCTAAAATTCCCGCAATTATCACCCACTTGGGGAAAGCCTTCAGCTATATCCAACTCATTCAGGAGGTATTGGGGCGAATAATTGGCTATGGCGCAAGAATAAAAGATGTCCTTGCAAACCAAGGTTGGCGCGAGCTTATCTTCAATTTTCAAATTTCCCCAGCAATAATTCCCGCTGCAAATATCGGTCACCCGGTATGTCAAGGGTTGGCCAATCCTATCACATCCTATCGGATTTCCAATAGTAATGCCTTGATTGTCAAATATGGCTACGGAAAAGAAAGCGTAGTCATAACTGCCTTGTAGTACCGTTTGAGGTAACACTTTGGCTTGCCCTTGAGCATCAAGGGAAATGATTACATTGTTGTTGCAGGACAGTGGGCCTGGCTGGTGTATCGCTACCAGGATAGAAGCACTGGCTGTAAGCCCACTGGCATCACTCACCGTGACACTGTAGAGTCCCGCGGCAGCAATTGCCGGGTTGGCGATTGTAGGGTTTTGTACAGTAGAAACAAAGCCGTTTGGGCCATTCCAATGCCAGGCGGATGCGCTGCCCCCCGTTTCAAAAAGCGCCAGAACAGGTGCTCCGGCACAAAGTGGGGCATTGGTGGAAATCGTAGCAATTGCTTGGGCTTGGGAACTTGCTACAAGGAGTAAAAATAAAATCGGAAGCAATAGGCGTTTGCCCATGCTGGGAGTAAGGCTTAACATGATGACGGTCTTTGTTACGATTAAAACGAATCCAACTATTCATTGAACCTGTGGTAAAAATGAGAATTGTTTTTAAATTATCAAAAACTGCGTACCACAATTAACTAAAAACGATTAGATTAGGCGCGTTTTATCTTTGTTATATAAAACAAATTTTAGCGGACCGAGGGCAGTTAAAAGTTAGCGGCCAGACGAGCGACTCGTCTGACCGCCCCTTTCAGGAGATTAAATCCAGAAAATTCGGCGTGTCTAGACATTGATTACCTACAACGATGTCTTATGCTTTGGTCGTGGTAGTTGTCCGCCGTATTTGGAATAAAGGATTAAATATTTATTAAACAACTCTTATGCTTCCCTTTCAGTGGGCGAATGCGAGCGCTTCGACTTTTCGAAGCGCTCACGCCCGTGAGTGAAAAGAGCAACTATTTCTTTCAGGGAGGTTTCATGGTTTCATAGTTTCATGGTTTCATAGTTTACATTATCCGTGTTAATTTTGAAATACTATTTCAATGGAATGAACAGATCGCGTAAACCATGAAACCATGAAACCATGAAACCCTTAAACCATGAAACCCCTTATTTTGATTGTATCATCTTCTTCGTCGCCGCATCAGTGCTTGTTTCCAGCGTGTAGAACAATACGCCACTGGTATTCACCATTGCTTTGTCGAGCATGAAGCTGTTGTAGCCTTTGGTGAAATCACCTTTTTGGGAGTAAACCAATCGGCCTGATTGGTCGTAAACCGTAAGGTGTGCTGTCGTGGCTTCGGGTAAGTGGAAACCAATGTTGGTGCGGTTGACAAATGGGTTGGGCTGGTTTTGATACAATTCAAAGCCTACGCCAGTGAGTATCGAACCTTCTTTGCCATTGAACCTGAGCGAGATGGACAAAGGCTCCACTTCCTTCTGTTCGGCATTGACAAAGCGATAAGCTTCTGCCTTTGTAATTCGGCTTGAAAGCGTCAGCATTTTGCTGAGTTCCCCTGCGTGGCGTGCACGGAGCTTTAGCGTAAATTCTGCCTGTTTTTCACCATTCCACGAAGTGGTCAACGTGCTTTCATCCGGGAAGATGGCAAAGTTGTCGGCCTTCATGTTGTCGCTCGTTGGAATGTCCACCAGTTCGAAATCATTGTAATTCAACGTGAATTGATAGCCAGCAACCAGTTCTGCAGCCTTGAATTTCACATCGATTACTTCTCCGACTTTCACTGCGCGGTCTTCCACATCAAAGATGAGCGTACCGATGCTACGGTCTTCGCTGACCATCAGGGAGTTGGCTATTGCAGTGTTGTTGACATCACCAATTTTTACCGCGACAAAATCTTCGGCCATGGCGTTTGCCTGGATATCAGCAACCGATTTGCTTTCCGGGAACGGACTGGCAAAGGGGTTGTCCGTGTTGGGGAAAGCAAAGGATTTGGCCACAAACCTCCAGCTTGTATTTGCCGGGAACTCCTGATAAATACCGAGGATGAGCTTGCGCAGCTCAACGATGTCAAAAGTGGTAATGGAATTTGACATGTTGGCATCTGCGGCAATCATTTTGTAGGGCGAGCCCAATGGCTGAATGCCGAGAATGTGCTTGCTTATCAATACCAGGTCGTAGGTGGTTATACCGTTGAGCGGGTTGTCGTCCTTTGTCGGCGTGACTTTATAGTTTGAAAATACAGGTACTGAATGGACAAAACCATAGGAGCCTGTATTGTTCGTCATGGCGAAGTAGTTGAATGCTGGGCCAGACTGGTGTTGCCCCGACAACTCGACATCGCTTTCTTCCAGGCCATCGTTCGACGCTGTTTTCAAGGCACCTGATACCGTTGCCATGTCAGTCACACAGAAGCCGCCGTTATCCTGCACAATGATGTAAGTTTCACAGAAATCGGCGTTGCCGGCAGCATCAATCGACCACAGTTCGACAGGTTGGGTGCCTACTTCATCGCAGGTGAAATTCAGGCTGATAACGGGGTTGCCATTGCCATCGACCGGGAAGCCTGATCCTGTGCCAGCTTTGCGGACACCAAATTCAAGTAAGTCTAGCGGTGTGCAGTTGTCTTCAGCGTGTATCAAGAAGTCACTCGCCCATAAGGTCAATGAACCCGATAAGGGCAAATTAGCGCTAAGCCCGTTAGTACAAAAAACCGTTGGCGCTTTGCAATCTTTTACCACGAAATTGTATTCGCAAACAGCTTCGTTGCCACAGCCATCGCCTACTATCCACTTTATCTTGTGGGTACCATAAGGCAGTTCTGGCATGCTAAATGTGTTTTGCGCAGTCTGGGTATTCCACCGCACCGCTGCCGTCATATTTGTGCCGCTGGAGGTGGTTTGCAAAGTGAACTTGTACTTCTGGGTGACTGGAATCAGCCGCTGATCAAAAATTTGCGATGTGCCACCGCCAAAGTTTGGTGTGTTGACGTTGTTGTAATTCACCGTTCCAGATTGCGGCGGGCTTGTGCTGTTTACCAAAGTCTCCATACTCCCGTCGCCGTCAAGGTCGAGGAATAACAGATACCGCACGGTCAGGTTTGCGCCGGAGCAAAGGTCTGATGCAGAAATACTGATATCTGTAGGCGCTTCACACAGGTCGTGCGATTGCGTCACCGGGTCATACCAGTACAGCTCGTTCCACAGTTGCGGATTGTTGGGTGTAAGGTCACAAAACGTCACCGGGCTCGCAGGGCATTGAATATTAGGCGCCTGGTTGTCGATTACTTTGATGATCTGCTTGTACGTGTAGCAATTCGCGTTTGGATCATAGAAGATGCTATAGTTCGTCGGATTTATATCCGTCGGATTTACCTTCACAATCGTTGATTTCCAAGGGTCTCCGCTCGTTTGAATAAGCGATACAATGGGCCCCGGCAAGTTGGAACTATGGCTGATGTTCGAATTCGGTGTAGGGTTTGGCACCGCAATACAGAGCCCGTTCGGATTGTAGGTACACCAGTTGATGATTTTCCAGTTTCGCTCTATTTTGAAACAAGCGTCCGGGACTACTGTAAACAATTGATCCTCATACGTTACACCGAGCAATTCACAGTCTTTTCCAAAGAACTTGGGTTCATCATAAATGCCCGTTCCATTGCAGACATTGATGACTTTATCGTCCGGGAATTTGATGAAATAGTTCTGATTGTAGTTGACTACGATGCGTTGGGTACATTGGCTGGAAGATCCATTACAGTCGAATGCCCTAAAGGTGCGGGTAATCGTTCCTTTATTACAAACCGAGTCGAACTGGCTGTAATTGACCGAATGTGTCAATCCTTTTTGCCCCATGTACACCTTTGTAGGATCTAGGCAGCAGTTGTCATACACTTTGGCTTTCCCATAAGACCACAGAGAAGGGTCAAAGGCATCGCAGGATACCGTAACATTAAAAGGTGGTTCACATACTGGTTTCAATTTGTCTTGCACCGTGACTTGCACCTGGCACTCATTAAATATAGGTGTGCCATCAGGGTAAGAAGAAATTGTACCGTTATTATTAAGTTGATACACCCGTAGTATTACCGTTTGAGTAGTGCCCACTTCACAGCAGTAGAACTTGATCGAATCAGATTCTATGGTGGCTATATCATACTCACTTAAGCCAAAAGCATTGCCAGCACAGAATCCTTGGTCAAGGCTGTTGATGCAATTGCTGTAGGGCTCTGCACGGCGGACCTTAACTTTAACCTGACTACATTGATCGTATGAACCATCGTCAAATGAGGTTGCCCGCACCCATGTAATGCCTGCAAATTCGCAGCCATTGGGGTTGTTGTAATAGCAATCCGTTGGGTCGTCTATGCCGATGGAAACGATGGTTGTTTCATCGCAGGACGGCTGCGGCGGTGAATAGTCAGCAACCCTGAGTTGAAATGAAGTGCTGCCGATGTTGCCACAATCGTCCGTTGCGTAATAGAACACAGTGTATTGGCCAATTGGAATGCAGGACAAATTAGAGAAGGAGGCTAATGTATCTGAAACAAATGGGTTGTTGCCCGGGAAGTTAAACAGTCCGCCTGATACATTAATAACATTGGTGACAGCCCCCGTAATTGGGTCGAGTGTTTTTACCTGGGCAGAAACATTGTTTATGCGGGAACAATGCTTATAATCCTTGACAATAATACTCGGAAATTGGAACGTTGCGCAACAGGTATATGGGTCTGTTGATTGGGCCATACCAACAGGAGGGTCAACAAATTCAGGCCCCTTTTCGTCCCGCACCCGAATCACCTGCTGTCGGGTCATGGGCCCCGTTGGCACACAAGGATCAATTATCGTCCAATTGCGCACAATGTCATAAGACCCATCGCATATTGTTACCCTTGTATCGGTGTACCCAACGTTCAGGTTGCAGGAGCCTGGGCAGCCGAAAGCTTCCGGGAAGCCTTGCAGGCCCTGACCTTGTATCCACGCTGGTGTCGGGTAAGGAACATCACAATCAAATGCCTGACCGTCAATGCCGTCGAAATTTGGTGGCATAACTACGTCGTTATATGTTGCCCGCAACAAATTGATAATTTGATCGCAGGTTGCTGTGTTTCCACTTAAATCCGTAGCCGTCCAACGGCGCGTAATTATTTTGGTGTATATTGAACTACATGTTTGGGGAACTACCTGGTCGAAGTAGGTGAGTGTTGCCGGACTACAAGGATCCAGACCCACTGGTACATCGAAGCTGTTAGGGCCATTTGGAAATACGTCGGCTGGCGTTAAGGGTATTAATCCATGCGGCAAGCCTGTGGTAAAGTTGCCCGACACTGTCAGGTACAATTCTGCCAGATCAACAAAAGAATGGTCGTCAAAACCGTCAACATCCGTTACCCGTACTTTCCAAATACCGTAGGCTGGCTCAGTATCAAACGTGCTGAGCACACCGATGCCAAGGGGCACCTGGGCATTGATGCCCGTAGTATAGGTCGGGCAATTAAAGGCACTTGAGCCTTCATCGTCAAAACGTACGAAAATCGGATCAGGAGCACAGCCACCCAGTTTGTTCCAAACGGTCACCTTTGTGCTGGAGGGATTTTCCAACTGAATCTGTAGGTTGTTATTGAAACAGTCACCAGATATTTTTGTCTTAAAATCCACATCGGACACGGTTGCTCCTTGCGGTACAAATACATTAAAGGTATATTCCCGTGTCTGAAAATCGACAACCTCTTTGGTTAAGGCGGTCAAGCCCTGAGCGGGGAATCGCAGGGTAAGTGTGGTGTTTTTAGAAACTATTGGGTCAATTGGGAAGTTGCATGGCACCGTCACTGGCGAAATAGGCGAGCAGTCGAGCAGTGGCGGTTTTGAGTCAATAATCTTAACATCGGTTAAACATTGGTTGCCTAAAGCATCTCTGGTACGTACCCGGTAGGTTTTACCAACATCACCTGCAAAAAGCTTCGGTGCTTCCCAAGGGCCATTGCCAAGCGGGAGCGTTCGGTCGATCCTTACCTCGAAATCGTCGTAGCAGTCGTAGGGCCCACCTTCCAGCACGTCGTCGGCACCAATCTCTCCCGAACATCCATTGCCCAATGCCATGGTAATAAAGTCGTTACATGTTAATGAAGAGACAGGGTTGGGATATTTTTTGATTGTTATGGTAAAGGAACAGGTAGCTGTATTGCCATTGTCATCCGTGCATTGGAATACATTCACAATGGGACTGTCGTGGTAATCAAGGTATTCCCCCGATGCCTTGCCACTAATTTGCACGGGCGCTTGGCTGGAATTTGTCGAATAGCGCACAAACCCTTTGTATTGACGGCTTGTATAAGTGGCGGCAAATGGATATGCCTTGCCAGCACCAGGGTTGGAGGATACCTGCAAAATGCCATCATCTCCTTGTCCAGTGCCGGTTTTGTAATTCAAGGGAACGCCAGTTTTACTGGTCAAGTAAATGCCACGCGACCCGTTAGGGGGCACTACAATGCCAAAGCCGGGAATTGGAGTTCCTGATGCGGGACCCGTTGAGGTGGCTAAGAAGGAACCTGCAAATGTCCAGGCGCTTGGGTTTTGATCGGAACCAATCCATGTACTAGCCATATTGGTGAAATACACCTCCATTGGCCAGGTACCCTCGCTCAAAGATGGCCCGAATTGCGTGATTGTCAATGGACTTGAACTAAGGTTCTTTATTTCAAACATAATGCCTGCCTGCCCATCATTGAAATCGAATCCAAGGTTTAAGGTCTGGGTAACGCTGAACGGGCAATTATCTATGCAGTTTACATTATAATTGTACCCTTTCCCACATTCGCCAGCTGAGAGATTGATGGTATAGTTGCCGGGGCACGCCAGTGTTGGAGGGGTATTGTCGTTCACGGTGACATTCTGGTTGACTGAAGCGACAATAGCGCCTCCGCATGGGTCGATAAGCTCCCATGTAATGATATTGAAACCAACAGGGGCATTTATCATCGCGCCAACTATTTGCTGCATGCCGCCGTTGATACGATACCTCAGCTCATAACTTGGGTCACAACCTCCAGAAATGGTGGGGAAAACCGGCGCATAGGCAATAGAACAATTTGCTGGGGGGGCTCCTGTTAAGAGCGATTGGTTTGGTGGCGCTGTCATGCTGCACGGCGTTTTGGTTACTTGCCGCACAACGGAACTCCAGCCCGGAAACGCAATAGAGGCATCCGAACGAAACTGAAAAGTTAGTGCTTCTGCAGCGTTGGCACCAACAGCAGCTAAACCAGTATTAGCGGTCACTGTGCCGGGGTTAATGTCTTGCCAGTTGCCTCCAGGAAATCCAGAAAGGGTGGCAGCTTGAGGACCTGGCACCTGATTTACCCCAACGGTGTTGCTGTTGTAAATGTACAATGCGTCGAACCTTGGTTCTAGTGAGAAGCTGCTGAACGTTACCTGTATCCTATGCGTGGCTGCATCCGAAGGCAGAAACGTCACGCTTGCATTGGCCCCGTTGTTGTAGTTCCCTCCAGGCCCTCCAAAGTCGTAAAAGTTGAAAAAACATGTACCAGCAGGCGCAATTGAAAATGGGCTGCCCCCGGTAACGCCACTGTTAGCCATATTCAGGTTCACTTGTGCTTGCAGACTGCCGCAGACAAATGCCCAGATACAAGCCGTGGCAAATATTAGTTTGCTGTTGCTCTTTTTCATGTGTTAATGAATTAATGGTAAATGATGAACGTGTTGTGTTCGTCAAAATGCTTCAAAGAGAACCCCATTGCTCACGCATGTTGCAAGGTTCGGATTAACTCAATTCGTGAGTAGGATTCGCGTCTCGGTTTGCAAGGCGCGCAAAGTAATTTTGGGTGTAAAAGAGGCCTCTTTTGAAAAGCCTAATGTTGCTGCAGCGGGAATCGCCAGATCTAATGATTCAGCGACCGATGCTCCTTTGCTTACCTCCACCGCAATGGCTTTGAAATAGGCTATTCTGCGCAGGGTATTGTCGTACAACGAAGTACCCTCGGTTAAGCCTGGTAGCTGCTGGTGGAGGACTTCCACCTGGCTGAGCAAGATCGCAGTTGCATCGGCTCCCGATTTCCAATTATATGTGGTCGCATTCACATGTGGTTGTAGCGTTTGAGCTCCCAACTGATTGCTGCATACACATAGTAGCAGGAAGACGATTGTGAGAAATATCCCTCCAGGGATTCCTCTATTGATCATTCCACTCATGTTGACAAAAATTTTATGATTATTGAATTTGATTTATCGAAAATTGATGCTGAAAAAACCGTCCACTTCCTCCACTTTATATACTCCCGGCTTTAATTCATTGATTTTCAATGACAATGCTGAGACTATGTCGTCTGGTAGTGGACAGGATTCCTGAAGTACTAGTGTTCCTCCCCGGAATTGATTGCGCAGCAGTTTGATGCACATCATTTCCCTGGCAATCACGAGTGTTACGCCATCCCCGCCTTCAATCGGATATAGCATACCTGGTGCACTCAGGCAGTTGTTTGGTTTTGACTTGAGCTTGGGCATAGCTGTGCGGGCAGAAATTTTGCAAACACCAGTACCCATGCAGTCTGCGGCTGGCGAGCCGAACACAACATCGCAACTCAGTTGCTCCATCCCTTTTGTGATTTCTTGCAGCTCAAAAACAGATCGCAACATCGGCGCTCTGTTCAAGCTCCCAAGCGGGACGTGTGAAGTGATAAGATTTCCCATAGTATGTTTTGTTAAAAATTAGAAAGCCTTGAAGGGGAGCCGAGGGGGGCATCAACTCAAAACCATGCTTTATTTGTCACAAGCTCAGGCACCAATCAAGTCCAATCCCGTAATACGTGCACCAATCAAATCCAGCCCGGTGATACGCGCGCCAATCAGGTCGAGACCCGTAATGGCAGCACCGATAAGATCAAGGCCAGTGATGTTGGATGACAACTGATTTTCAGCGTTCTTTGTGGTGGTCGGGAGTGCGAGTGCGTTTTTCATGTGACTATGTTTTTTTCGTTTTTTATTCCGTTTGACATAGGCAAAGGTCTCCTCGACCGGGGGGGCATCCCAGGACACTAAACAGGGGTCAGTCGCCCAGTGGATTTTTTGCGGTTTTGAGGCTTTATTTTGATAAGTTATTGATAAACAGCGTCTTGTATTGAAAATATCGACCGTTTTTCCGCTCTTGTTTTCTGTTTTTTGCCCAAATTCAGCCGCTCGAAACCCTTCTGAGCGCGACTTTTGGGGCGATTTTTTTTCAATTCAGCCCTTTTGGTTTCCCTCAAAATTGAAAATGGGCATTGGAAGCAGTACTGCTTCCAATGCCCATTGAACTATTGGCGGGTATGCCAAAACTCTCCCATCAATAACTACCTTTGCCCGCCATATTTACTGATTGCGGCACTAGCTTCAGGACAGCCAACCAAATACTATCATTTTTAAAGCACCACTTTTTAATATGAAATTTGCCACCAAAGTAATACATGCCGGCATCGAGCCCGATCCATCAACCGGCGCTGTGATGACACCAATCTTCCAAACAAGTACTTACAGCCAATCATCTCCCGGAGAACACAAAGGCTTTGAATATGCCCGTACCCAAAATCCTACCCGTTCTGTATTGGAGGCCAACCTCGCAGCCCTGGAAAACGGCAACGATGCCATTTGCTTCGGATCGGGCCTGGCAGCCCAAGATGCCGTGATGAAACTGCTTTCCTCCGGCGATGAGGTGGTCGCCGTAAATGACTTGTATGGTGGCTCATACCGGCAAATGATCCGTATATGGGGACAATGGGGGCTTAAAAGCCGCTTTGTAGATATGTACGACGCCCAAAATCTGGAGCGTGAAATCGGCCCAGACACCAAGCTTATCTGGATTGAGACTCCAACCAACCCCATGCTCAATATTGTGGACATTGAGGCCGTATGCGCCATCGCCCGCAAGCATGGCATCATGACTTGTGTAGACAATACTTTCGCTTCACCTTACCTGCAAAACCCGCTCGACCTCGGGGCTGACATTGTGCTCCACTCCGCCACCAAATACATTGGCGGCCACTCTGATGTGGTACATGGATGTTTGATTGTCAAGGATTTGGAATTGGGTCAACGCCTGCATTTTATCCAAAATGCTACTGGTGCAATACCTGGGCCACAGGATTGTTTCCTCATCCTGCGTGGCATCAAAACCTTGCACTTGCGCGTACAACGGGCATGTGAAAATGCTGCCGTGATGGCGGAATACCTGGCCGCACACCCCAAAGTAGGAGAGGTGTACTGGCCAGGATTCAGTACCCACCGCAACCATGACATTGCCAAAAAGCAAATGCGCATGTTCGGCGGTATGGTGTCTTTCGACCTAAAAAATAGCTCCGTGGAAAACGCTACGAAAGTGATGAGCAACACGCATTTGTTCACCCTTGCGGAGTCTCTGGGCGGTGTAGAGTCGCTTATTGGCCATCCCGCCAGTATGACGCATGCCAGCATACCGCGTGAAGAGCGGCTTAAGGTAGGGCTGACGGATTCACTGATCCGATTGAGTATTGGTGTGGAGGATGTAGGAGACTTAATAGAGGATTTGAGCGCGGCTTTGGCAACCGTGTAATTATTGGTATCGCCAAAGCTCTACAGCCATATCGTCCACATAAATTGCCTGACGGCTGGGGTTCCACAAATACGTTTTGATCCGATCACTGGGTTTCAACTTTTGTGGAACCCTTACAAAATAGCTGGCTTCGCCCCAAACATCTGGCTTTCCTGTAAATTTAAAGGAGCCGCTTTCATTGTAGATTCTATTGCTGGCTGCCAGTTGCTTGAACAGTATTAAGTTGTTCTGTGCATCAAATATATGAACAATGAGCAAGGCTAGTTTTTCGTGCTTATGGGTAAGCTCCTTTGCTTTGACATAGCATGAAATCGAAATTCTTAAGTAATCTCCAGCCTCAACGGGGATAGGATCGGGAAGTTCAAGGAAACAGCCTGGGCTGTACTCTTCATCACAGCGGAAGGAAAAGGCACCGCTTTTTTTCAGCTCGCGGGTAAATAACACGCCAGTAGAGTCCTCCATGTCGTTCGTTGCCAAAATTGCAACCCTTACCAGGCTGTCTTGGTCGTCATGCAGCCATTTTTTCCATCCGCTGCGCAGCAATTCAGGCTGGGTCTCATTGCTCGAATACGCAATAGCCGAAGCATCATCAGGTTTTGATTTACCAAAAATAGCCTTGTAATAAGCGGGATTGGTATTTTCGGTCAGCAACAAACCTTTGCTGAATTGCCAGGTTTGAAACAAGTTTAGCCAGATGAAAAACGCGAGTAGCACAGCGCCCAAAATCCTTGACCACTTTTTTTGACAAACAACCTCCAAAAATGCCGCTAATGGAAAAGCCAGCAAAGCCGAAACCTCTACCATTGGGCGGGAGCCGAAACCATTGATGTAGTTCCAGCACCACCAGGAATAAATGATGTACCAATGGAGCGGCAAAAAACAAAGGATTGCCAGCCGCGCATCTGTGGCATACTTCCGCAGCCAAAATATCCCCAGCAAACTGAAAGCCATAACGGGCGTATAGATCAGCCAACCATTCCGATAGTGGAAGATGCCGTCCAATATATGCGGGTTTTCCCAATCAAATTGCTCGCCCTGGTATCCATTGAACCACCAATGCCCACTGACAAATTTCCAGTACAATGCCTGTGGCACAAGCATCAAGAGGAAAGCCAACATTGCCAGCCCAATTTTCCCGTAATTGTCGAGAATAAACTTCCCGCGCTTGGGGAAATCTGCCCATTTATTTAGACCCCATAACAAAGGGATGAGCACACAAATTACTTCTGGCGACCGCGTCAGTGAAATCATGCCGGCAGAAGCGCCGACCCAGATCGCACGCTTCATGCTTGGCTGCTCGTAAAACCGGACAATGCCCAGCAGCATAAGGGCATATAAGAAAAACAGGTAGGGGTGCGACATCCCCACAGTATAGGTGGAGAAATAAAAGAGGTTGGTCGCCAAGCCAATAGTAAGCCCCGTCCATAGCCTGGTCGTTTCATTGTTAAAGTAGGGCTTCAAGGCCAATAATAACAGCCAAATACCCCAAATGGCATAAAACAGGCTGGATATCCCAACAAAAAACATGTAGGGCCAGGAAAAGCCGTCGGTAGCAACACCCGTAATTAAACAAAATACATGGGCAACAAAAAAGAATGGGGTCTCCATTATGGCAACGCCAACGGGATATTTCACGACCCGTTTCTCAATGGATGAGGTGTACAAGTAGCTTTGTGGATCGTTTGCCCTTGGATTATATACACGCCACGCTTCCGAACATTCAGTATAATCGCCTACATCCTGGTATAGGAAAGTAGAAGGCAAATGGACATAGTAACCCCATGAATCGCCGCCAAATTGCGCCCCTTTCCAAAACCCAAAATGCAAAAAAGCGAATAGGTAGACGGCGGTGATGATGCCGATGAGGTATTTGGTTTTCACGTCCTTATGCTTTAGTGGTAACCTCCGGCCGCATCTGCGGAAAAAACAACACCTCCTGAATTGAACTCTGCCCCGTGAACAACATCGCCAATCGATCAATACCGAACCCGATGCCTGCAGTTGGCGGCATGCCGTACTCTAAGGAACGGATAAAATCTTCGTCCATGGCCATGGCCTCTTCATCGCCGCGTTCAGCGAGGGTCAATTGCTCCTCAAACCTGGCGCGCTGCTCGATGGGGTCGTTCAGCTCGGAATATGCGTTGGCCACTTCTTTACCATTGACAAACAGCTCAAAACGCTCCACAAGACCCGGCTTCGAGCGGTGTACCTTGGTCAGTGGCGACATTTCCACTGGGTAATCAATCAGGAATGTAGGTTGAATCAGGAACTCTTCCACCTTTTCCCCGAAAATCTCGTCGATCAGCTTGGCCTTGCCCATAGAAGCGTCAATCGCGATATGCTCCTTTTTGCAGTAGCTGCGCAAATCCGCTTCGTCGGAAGCTTCCACATCTATTCCCGTGTATTGCTGAATGGCTTCGTACATGGTAAGGCGGCGGAATGGGCCAGCAAACTCAATGGTGTTATCGCCTACTTGAACCGTAGAGCCGCCATTGGCATCGATGGCACGGGCAACGCGCTCAAGCATTTGCTCGGTTATGTCCATCATCCAGTGGTAGTCTTTGTAGGCTACATAGAATTCGAGGGCCGTGAATTCCGGGTTATGGGTGCGATCCATGCCCTCATTGCGGAACATTTTGGCAAATTCGTACACCCCGTCAAAGCCAGCCACAATGAGGCGCTTGAGGTACAGCTCGTTGGCAATACGCAGGTACAACTGCATATCCAAAGTATTGTGGTGGGTGGTAAACGGCCGGGCCGCGGCACCACCGTGAATCGGCTGGAGAATGGGTGTTTCCACTTCCAACAAACCCAGATCATCGAGGTAGTTCCGCATGGTCTTTATCAGTGTCGACCGTTTCCGAAATATATCGCGCAGTTCCGGGTTCACGGTCAGGTCGACGTAGCGCATGCGGTAGCGCTGCTCCGGGTCGGTGAAAGCATCAAAAACGTTACCATCCGCGTCTTTTTTTACCACGGGCAGGGGGCGCAGGGTTTTGGCTAGGAACTTCAGCTCCCGCACATGCACACTCACTTCGCCCGTTTTGGTGCGAAAAGCGAAGCCTTTCACGCCTATGTAATCACCCAGGTCGAGCAGTTTTTTGATCGCCGTATCAAACATGGGCGCTTCTTCACCTTCCATAAAGTCGTCGCGGCGCAGGTATAGCTGGATGCGCCCGGTGGAATCTTGCAAGTTCATAAACAGGGCTTTACCTGCTTCGCGGCTGGCCATCATACGCCCGGCGAGGGAAACTTCCTGGTAATTCAAGCGGTTTTTGCTGCCATCTTCCAGCACTTCTTCCTGATAATTGGCAACGATGTCGGCAGCGAAAGCCGTCACGTCGTACATCTCGGCGGGATATGGCTCTATCCCCATTTCGCGGAGCTTTGAGAGCGATTCGCGGCGCTGAAGTTCTTGTTCGGTCATATTGAAAAAACGGTCGTCGCTGGTTCAAGGTTCCTGGGCGACTGGTTGAATGAAAAATGAAGGCGCAAAAGTAGCGCAATTCACGGGAAACAAGATTATGATGGGAAAAGTAAACGAAAGCGGATTTTTTCTTAAAATTGCCCCTTGAAATCGTTTCAGATTACCACAAAGATTATTTTACTACATAGACCACATAGCCGACTAAACATAGACACCCCTTGTGTGTTCTATGCGCAATATGTGGTAAAATCGGCGTTTACGCCATCAAGCTATATTGTAAATAGGTGTCTCTTGGTAGATAATAACCACAAACACACATGGGAAACTGGGTCAAAAACAATTTTTTCAATTTCTTCTTCGGCATTTTTACCCTCATTGGCACTGGCTGCGGCATTGGCGCCGCGGTATCTTGGCTTAATGCTGTGAACCTCAGCAATACCGGCGTTCAAGCAGTCGGGATCGTTACGGACATGATCCGCAGCAGTGAAGGCGGAACCCAGGCCCCTGTTGTGGAATTTCAATTGAAAAACGGGACAAAGCATACCTATACCTCCAGTTTGTTCTCCAGCCCGCCGGCAAACGAATTGGGGGAGCGCATAGAATTATGGTATGATCCAGCCGACCCCGATAAAGTTGTCATGTCGGGCATGGATCGCTGGTTTGTACCAATCTTTTTGGGGGTCTTCTTCCTTATTTTTGGCGGTGTCGGTTACGGTGGATTGATTTACCAGTTTTTGAAAAAACGCGACCGCGCCTGGCTGATGGAAAATGGCCAAGCCGTGGAAGCGATGCTGATCGGGGTAGAGCGCGACTACAGCTTGAAAGTAAATGGGGTTTCTCCCTTTGTTATTCAAGGGCAATGGCTTGACAGAACCACGGACAAAATGTACACTTTCAACAGTGAGAATATTTGGTACGACCCCAGTGAATACGTGCAGGGCCAAACGCTGTGGGTGCTAATTGATCCTGCTAAGCCAAAGCGGTATTATATGGATGTGTCGTTTTTGCCGGAAAGGGGAAATTGAGGGGGCAATAATAAATGAATGTCCATTTTTAATCTTCCTTGACCACCTTCCCACAAACGACTGTCCCAGCCCCATAAACCTTCAGCATCAAAACTCCATTGGGCAAATTATTGCCATCCAGCCAAATTGCCCAGCTGCCATTGCCTTGAACCGAACGCAAAAAGCGCCCTTGTGCATCAAATATCGCTACCTGATCGATGGGACTATCCGTTTCGATTTGCCATCCCGCGGAGGCAGGGTTCGGCGATATTTTCAACTTGTTATTTAAGGATTCTGACGTAGCAGAAATATTACAAACCAATTGGTTGAGGTATCCCCATAGCGCATTGTCGAATTGGATGGGCACGGTGCCGCCGCCAGGGCCAGTATTTTCTGCCGCATTTCCCATGCGCACCACCACCCAGCCTTTGGACGGCACCACATGAATTTTCTGGTCGTTTTTACCCAGCGCGGCAATCATATCATCGGGCGCATTCGGGATCAGTTTTCCGGGAAATACTATGGGTAAGGCAGGCACCATAAAACTGCTTTGCCCATTGAGCCACCAGAGGTAACCGTAACTTTTGTTGAAATCCTGTGCGGTATGTGTCATCGCGTTAAAATAAGCCTGGTCGTGCAGGAGGGTGTCGCTGCCCCACCTGCCTTTTGCCAGGGTAAGCAGGCCAAAACGCGCCATGTCACGTGTTTTACTGTAAAAAACATCCTGCAACCAGAATCCTTTCATGCCTGTTCGATCCAGCACATGTGATTTTGTAAACTGATTGATGGTCATGCCGCTGGCCTCTGCCACCACATCTTGCAACAGGCGATAGGCACCCGTATGATAAGCCCAACGTGTACCAGCATCGGTCAGGTAATTGAGGCAAACAGGATCCGTGCAGGTATTTGGATCAGGCTGGGTTGGCGTCGGGATAAAGGTGGCATCGAGGCCACTGGTCATGGTCAACTGGTGCCGCAGCGTGATAAGAGCTTCTTTGTCGGGCGGTGCCGCAGTCCAGCCGGTGCCGAGGTAGTCGCTGGTTTTATCCTGAATGCTCAACAAGCCTTCTTCCTGGGCTTGCCCAACAAGGAAGGCCGTTAGGGATTTGCCCGCCGAAGCCCAATACCAGGCAGAATCCTGGGTGAAGGTGCTGAAATATTTCTCCAGGACAATTTTGCCGTCTTTCAAAAGCATGAAGGATTTGGTGTTTTTTGCCTCCAAAAAATTGTACAGACTGTCAATGCGGTCGGGGCAAAAATTCTGGCTGGCGGGGCTCAGGGTTTGCCAATTAGTGCCGACGGTAGGCGGGAAGTAAAGGTTAGTTGTTTGCGCGATTGTATTTAATAGAGTGACAAACAAAAAGATAGTAAGCAGGGTGAGGCGGTGTAGTATGGTCATAGTGTGTTCGTGAAGTGCGCATAAATTGGACAAGAAAAAGTGGAAATGGTTTAGAGCCCCCTTGCAAATCTCCTTTTTTTACCTTCACTTTGTAAGCAAAAATACCAATCTCCATCATGGCATCTACCACCACCATCCCATCACCCACCGTTGTAACCGACCCGCCGCTTATGTCTGTTGCGGCCTACTTCGAACTAGAAGAAGGCTCAGAAGACCGGCATGAGTACGACCACGGAAAAATATTGCCCATGTCTGGAGAATCCATTGACGCCAACCAAATTGGCCAAAACTGTGCTTTTTATTTTGAACAGCTACTTGGCGACAAGGGCTATCACATCATTCGCCTTTCTGTGAAATTGCGTGTCGTGGAAGGCTCGCTTTACCGCTACCCCGATGTTATGGTCGTTCCAACAGCCACCATCCGGCACTCCCACGAAATCACGGAGCCGGTGCTGCTCATGGAAATCACCTCAGAAGAATCCGAAAACCGCGACCGCAAAATCAAGCTTAGCGAATACACCAGTCAATTCGATTCATTGCGTTATTACCTGATCGTAGACCAGTACGAACCTTTTGTTCAGGTGTACAGTCGTGGTGAAGACAGGAGGGGCTGGAGTCACGCCATTTTTCGGGAATTGCCAGAAGAAATTCTTCTGCCAGACCTTAATACCTCCTTGCCTTTGAATCAGGTTTATAAAAAAGTGTCTTTCTTGCAGCAGCTTTGATTCATTTAGATAGACATGAAAAACTACACCTTATTACTTACCTGTCTCTTATCGCTTCAATTGGCAGCACAAGTAACATCCCCGCAGTTCATCACCCCAATAAGAGGAGCTTACCTCCAGGATTTCTATTTGGTGAACTACGTGGATTGGAGTGTTGACGACATAGAAGACCATCAATGCCACCACAAAACCTACAACGGCCACCAAGGCACTGATTTTGTCATCCGCAATTTCAGACAGATGGACGCAGGCGTGGACGTGTGTGCCGCCGCGCCGGGCGTGGTGACCTACTTGGTCGATGGCTTGTTTGACAGAAACAAAACCGCCGTTTCTGGCGGACTGGGCAATTACGTTGCCATCAGGCATTTCAACGATTTCTACACCTATTATGGGCATCTGAAAAAAAACTCCATTGCGGTGCAGGTGGGTGATACGGTCGCTGCCAAACAAATCATCGGCCAAGTCGGCAGCAGCGGCTATGCCAGTGACCCGCACCTGCATTTTGAAGTTTGGTACGACAGCTTGTACAATTGGGACCCTTTCGTGGGCCCTTGTGGAAACACCAATTCCTTGTGGCTGGATACGCTGGCGTATGTCCATGAATTTGGCGTCATTGACTACGACTTCTCCCGTCAATTGCTGACATTGGATACCTTGAAAGAGCGCCTGCCCAGTGAAAATGTTTTTAAACCCTCCGATGCCATCGTCAGTTTTTGGATGCAAGGCTACGGCGTTTTTCCGGGCGATGTCAGTACCCTCAAATGGTTTGATCCCGTAGGAAGCTTGTGGTTCCAGTTTGATTACACCCATACTGCCGAATGGTGGTACTACTATTGGTGGACATACATCAATGTGCCACCGCCAGAAAAGGCTGGTCAGTGGACGGTGCAGTATCTCGTCAACAATGACTTGAAAATCCTGGATACCTTCACTGTGACTGGGGCTTCTTCGCTGCAGGAACCGCAGGCGGCCGTGTCTGCACGTATTTTTCAAAATGTTGGCGGAGAATTGGTGCTTCAATGGCCTGATCACCAACCTTTTGATGATGAAATTAGTATCGTGGATATGATGGGCCGCCAGGTTTACAGCGCCAGCGTTACCTCCACCACACAATCCTTGACCCTTCCAGGACTTCCAATGTTGCCTTCTGCTGTTTATGTGCTGTACAGTAAAAACGGACGGCTAAAACCTTGTCGCTTTTTGTATGTAGGTATCTGAATGGGGTTATCTTTGCCTTGATGATTCCACCAAAGCAAATCCAGGACATACTTGATGCCACGCGAATTGAAGACGTGGTTGGCGAATTCGTCACGCTCAAGCGGCGCGGGGTGAATCAGATCGGCCTGTGCCCTTTTCACGGCGAACGTTCGCCTTCCTTTAATGTAAACCCAGCCCGTAACATCTTCAAGTGTTTTGGCTGCGGCAAAGGCGGCGATGCCATCACCTTCCTGCGCGAGCACGAAAGCCTGACCTATGTGGAAGCCCTGCGCTGGCTGGCCCGGAAATACAACATTGAGCTGCAAGAAGTGGAGCGCACGCCGGAGCAACTGGCCGAAATGCAGCTGGCCGATTCGCTGTACATCGTGAACGACTTCGGACTGGAGCATTTTCAACACCAATTGTTTGAAACAGATGAAGGCAAATCTGTCGCCCTTTCCTATTTTAAAAAACGCGGCCTTCGCGAAGATACCATCCGCACCTTCGGCCTAGGGTACGCGCCCGAGGAACGCGACCTGATGATACGCCACGCCCGTTCCAAAGGTCATAATATTGACCTGCTGAAAAAAGTAGGCCTGTGCAGCCAGGACGGCAACCGCGATTTTTTTCGGGCAAGGGTAATGTTTGCCATTCACAACCTTTCTGGTAAGGTGGCGGCTTTTGCTGGAAGGACAATGTCCTCGGAGAAGTCGGTGCCGAAATATATCAACAGCCCAGAAACCGAGATTTACGTAAAAAACAAGATTTTATACGGTGCTTTCCAAGCGAAACAGGCCATCCGAAAACTGGATGAATGTATCCTGGTGGAAGGCTACATGGATGTGATTTCACTGTACCAGGCGGGTATCCAAAATGTGGTAGCCTCTTCTGGCACCTCACTCACAGAGGGGCAGCTCCAGCTCATCAAACGCAATACCAACAACCTCAAAATCCTTTACGACGGCGACCCAGCAGGTATCAAAGCTGCCCTCCGCGGGCTCGACCTGGCACTGGAACAAGACCTGAACGTCAAAATCTGCTTGCTCCCGGATGGGCACGACCCTGACTCGTATGTGCAAGAATTTGGCGGCGACGAATTCAACAAATACGCCGCAGCCAACGCAAAGGACTTTATCCTCTTCAAAACGGAGTTGCTCCTGGAAGAGACCAAAAACGATCCCATCAAACGCTCAGGTTTGATCAAAGACATCGTGGCCAGCATCGCCAAAATACCGGATCCGATCAAGCGCAGCGTGTACCTGCGCGAGTGCTCTAACCTGCTGGAAGTCCCGGAGGGGGTTTTGGTGGCCGAGGCGAATAAACTTATCACCACGAGCCTGAAAAAGCGGGATGAAAAAGCAGCCCGCCAGCCCGAAGCTGCCAGCGATTCTCCCTCCTTCATGCCTAGCGGAGAATGGCCCTCGGAATTTCCACCCATGTCGGCTGATGAAGAAATGCCGCCGGATTTTGGCATGCCGGGTATTCCGGTAAAAGAGACGCGCAGCCAAAACATAGAGGCTGTACAGGAGCGCGACATCGTGCGCATGTTGATCCTTTACGGCAACAGTGTATTGGAAGTTGAAAAAGTAACGGTAGCGGAGTTTATCCTGGCCGACATCGAAGAATCCCTGGGCAACTTTGACAACCCGCTGTACGGGAAAATCGCCGCCGAATGCCACGATATGGTGCTACAAGGCAAGGCCTTCGACCAGCATTATTTCATCCAGCATGAATTCAATGAAGTTTGCGAATTGGCCATCAACCTGATCGCCACGCCCTGGGAGTTTTCGCCCAACTGGGAAGCCATGTGGAACTACCCGTTGCAAAACCAGAAAATGCCCGACCTGAATTTTGACCTGGACATGAAACAGGCGCTCCTGCGTTTCAAGCTGCAAAAGGTGATGAAAATGTGCGATTTAAACCTTATTCGGGTGAAATCAGCCTCTCAGGCTGGCGATGATGAGGGCATGCTGCGGTATATGAAAATTCAACAGAAATTGAATGAGACGAGGAATGAGATTGCCCGGCAAGTGGGCACGGTTGTATTACCCAAATAATAAAGCCTTCGTGAATATCGAGGACACCCTATATATTTGCTTTGCATATTAAACACATGTTCTCACAAATACAAAACTACTCTCCTATGAAAAAGGCATTACTCTTTCTATTGGCCTGCCTGTTTGCCAATCCATTTGTTTTCGCTCAAACCCTGGTCAAAACCCAACCAGCAAAAATCAATATTGCTCCTGCCAGCCCAAGCGATTCTACGGGCAATCTGAATGATTATGGCGGGAAAATGGGCATTGGAATCGCTATTTTTGGTGGCATAGGATTTCCAGTTAGGTTTTATGTCACGCCAAAACATGTAGCAGAAGCGGGAGCCTATTTGAGTACGGTGGTGCTTGTTGACTCCGACGATCAAATTGAATTTAGCTCCGCGCTCATGCTCGGCGCGGGTTACACTTATTTTGGGAACCGCTTTGAAACGAAATACAGAAAAAAAATCAGGGCCAATGGGGTTGCACTTCGGTTTAATCAATTGACGGGTGATTACCAAACCACCTTTCTTTCCGTAGGCTGGGCGATGGAAACAATCCGGCCTGCGCACCCCAACCGTTCTTTCATTTTAGAACTTGGCTTGCGCCAGTCGTTCCCCAATTATGTATACGAAGGAAGACAAGCAAAACCAACACCGGGTCTTTACCTGCGTTGCCACTGGAATTTCTTTTTGTAAGGCGTCAGGAGGACAAATCGCCCCATTTCTCTTCCAGCCACTCCCAGTCCACGACGATTTCGCCGTCAAGCCGTTCCCGCACCTTTTTCAAGCCAGGCTTAATATTGGCTTTGCGCTCAAATTGCTGTTGCTCTTTGAGCTTGTATAATTCTTTTGCCAGGGAAAAAAAGCGCAGGCGCTCATCTTTGCGGTGCTGTGGCAGGCTGCTATCCCGCCGAATGCGGGTACTGGTGGCGTGCATCATGGCTTGTCCGTAGTCTTCGTCCAAATCCATCAATTCAAAATGGATGCGCACATCGAGGGTGGTAGCAATGGCAAATAAATATATGTCTTCCACCGCGCCGTAGTTGAGGTAATGGGGTAGGGTTTTGGCAGCCGCTTTAAAATCCTTTTTCCCGAACAAAACTGCGGCACGTGCCGTGATAAGCAGGAGTTCTGTTTGATCTTCGCTCAGTCCTTTGAGTCGATTTTTAAATTTCTCCGTAAAGGCATCCGCCCAATCAACCTTCCCAAGTTTCAAGGCAGACAGCAGTGTGCTGTGAAAATGGGTAGTCGGCAGCAAATCCTTTTCCCCCAATTGTTCCAACTGCAACAATTGGTTGTGGTATATTTTTTCGAGAAAACGCTTGTCTTTCGTGGTGCGGTACCGGGATGGCCAGTAGCTGCGCAACATTATTTTAAGGCCGAGCACCCGGTTATCAGTCAATACATGCGCGTCTTTTTCAAGTAATTGCCCAAATTCTTCCGACAAGCGATCCGCTTCAACGGGGTCATCCTGGGTGATAAAGTCGAGGAAAGTGCAATAAATCGCGATGGCGGGATCTAGCAAAAAGCCTGATTGGCGCAGCAAACGCACAATTTGTAAGCTGTGGTGGGTATTGGCCTGAAAACGCAGATACTCCGGGGAGTCAGTGGGGTACAATGCCGCCATCCGCTGGTAGTGCATGAGCTGGCTCATCTGTTCCAGTTTGATGAGCAGGTAAAATGTGTCGAGCTGCTCCGTAGCGGCCAAGAGGTTTTTGTCGCCTTCCCGCAGACTTGTGGTGCTTTCAAACATGTTTTTTTCCTGCTCCACCATGAAACGGAAATAGTGAAAATCAATGAACTCGTATTCACTGAAATCGCTAAAATCCACTTGTTTGTCCATCTCGGCCCGCACTTGGTTGTTCAGGTTGGCAAAAAAGTTCTCTGTCTTTCGCCCTTTTCGGTTCTCTTTTTCGATGCTTTTGGGCGCTTTGTCATTGGTGACTACAGGGCGCTGGTGCAATCTTTCATTGTAAAAGCGCATCAAAGCCAGCTTTTGCTGTATTTCATGTAAAGACCCACCCTTGCTTTTGTCGGCGGCATCCCGCACAATGGCATATCGGAACGTGATGAACTTCCGCACGATGTTCATCAACTGTGTCATGGTGCGTTGCAGCGAGCCGACAGGATTGGATGCTTTTGGAAAAAAACGCTGTGCTACGATCTCGCGGTGGATCTCCGGGCTTTCAAAATTGGGATAGTACCGACGGAGGTGTTCAAAAAGCATAAGGGTCTCGTCGGGGCGTACGTCGTTGAATATCGGCGAAGCCACGAAAATGTGCAATATCTCAAACTCTTCCTGCGTGAGCAATTGTAGGGTGCGGACCAGAGGGCTTTCGAACAAAATTTTTTGATTGACGATTGACGCGTGATGATTTACGATTTTTGAAGTATACGCTATTTGTGCGATCTTTTGGCTGACTTCTTCGATTTGTGAAAATTGAAATTCTTTTCAGCTTGGCGTTTTTTCTTAAAAAAGTAAGGGCTGACTGTCGAATTCATTTGTCGGCTTTTCGGTTGATTCACAACGAGGCATCAACGTAACGCCAACTTCGTAAATCATCACGCGTCGATCGTAAATCAAATAAAATTTGGCATTTCACCTTTGTGTTTAATAATATTCAGGCGGTTGCACTGGGGGCAGCTGGGTGCAAAAATGGCTCAAATTCACGAACCATTCACACTTTTTTGGAAGTGATGCAAAATCTTGTGTTTGGTGCCCCCGCTTCACTGCCCCCACCTTTGTATCAACAAAACGGAGTTAGCAGGAAGTTCAAAACATTTGTGAGGAAATAATCAGAACTGCTTCAAGTTGAACGAATGCAACCACTCCATAGGAAACCACCGAGGCAATTACCTGACCAGCGCCTCCCGCAAGTTGAAAGTAGTTGTTGGCGAGGACGACAAACACTATTGAGAACGAAGAAGGGAAAATCGTTTCAAGCAGAAAGTGGGAGCGCTGGCAGGGCCGAGGGGGTAGGGGGGGGCTGGAAGTGATGTGTTTTTTTGTGTTTGGCGCTCAGATGAAACACCCCGCACCTTTGTAACATCAAAACGAAATGAAATCTAAATCAATGATTCGACGCACGCTTTTATTTCTTGAAAAAATACGCAAAATGGATCCCTTTTTAATCGAAGTACGCTGCAACCTGAGTCCCGACGATCCTCAATGGGAACAAATCGAAAGCCTGAAACTAGAGGTTGGTTACCCAAGCCTGGGTGGCAAAATCATCTGGAAAAGTATCGGGTGGCTCCAGGAAAAGACAATACCATTCGGACGATCATTTGCACACGCGCTCTGGAAACCCAAAATGGCCACACATGTACTGGTATTCGATTTCTTACCAGTGTTCATTGGCAGCACAAACGAAACGAATAAAAGCTTTAGAGTAAGAGAGTCCATCACCACCACAGATGGGCGACACCGAACTGCAAGAACCGGCCCATTGCGCGGCGAATACAGCGATGAATTTTTCACCCTTCAACCTCAATACCCTGGCACCAAAGGCCTTTAAACCATACCCCAGCCCCAAAATTCCAACCCCTTTTTGAAGATAAAAACGAAAAACGCCATTTCTTAATGACCCCGACCCCATCAACCACCCTAACCACATGAAGGCGGACCCCAAAAACCATTTTACCCGCCGAAGCCTTGGCGTAGGCGGGTTGCCCAAACGACCCATTTCCCCGAAATTCCAAATGAAAACACCCCAGGGACCAAATGAAAGCGCCCAATGACCAAGTGAAAGCCACCTCAAAATTCCAAATGAAAGCGCCCAATGATCAAGTGAAAGCCACCTCAAAATTCCAAGTGAAAACACCCCCAATAACCAAGTGAAAGCAACTCCAAGAACCAAGTGAAAGCCACCCCAAATTCCAAACAAACCTTGATTGCCAATGGCTAACTGCCAAAAGCCAACAGCCAGAATTGATAGGAAATAGCCTAATTCCTTGAAATTCAAATAAACACCAATGAATCACCTTCCTTACCATTACCAATCTTGAAAGACCACCCTAAAATCCAGATTGCCAACGGCTAACAGCCAACAGCTAATAGCCAACATCCGAGAGGCCATGATTGAAAACCGATTTTGAGGCTTGCACTCCCCCTGTATGTCTCCATTTCCAAATGAGACAGATAGCCCGTTCCTTTCATCAAGGGAATGGGCTTGATGTTTTTAATGTGCAGTCGCGCTTATTCATACCGCAGCGCCTCGATCGGATCCAACCGCGCCGCTTTCAGTGCCGGATAAAAACCCGACACAACACCAACAACCATACACAAGGAGAAGCCCAGAAATATCCAGGCCCAGGGAATAAGAAAGGTGCCGCCAAGAATAGGCGTCACAATATTGCCCATTAAGATACCCAGGAAAATGCCAACCAGACCGCCGATCTGGCAAATAACAATGGCCTCAGTCAAAAATTGCAACAAAATGCTGCGCCGGGTAGCCCCAAGCGCCTTGTAAATCCCAATCTCGCGGGTGCGCTCCGTGACGCTCACCAGCATGATGTTCATCAGTCCGATGGCAGCCCCAAGTAGGGTCATAAGGCCGATGGCTACGGCAGCCAGACGCAGGGTAGTGGTGTTTTCTTTTAAAATAGCAACGATACTGTTGCTTGCAAACACTTCAAAATCGTCTTCCTCACCCGGTCGGAGTCCGCGTACCTGCCGGAACAGACCTGTCGCTTCGGATTGTGCGGCATCAAAATTGGTTGCGTCCGGCACGGACACAATCAGGAAATAATCCTTGTCGTCACCACCGCCGTAGATGGATTTTACATTCACCAAAGGGGCATATATTTTTCGGTCGCTCGATTCATTCATACTCGAACCTTTTGAGGCCATAATTCCAACCACCCGGTAGCGGCGGCTGTTAATGGTGATGATTTGATCGAGGGCCTTTTCGTTCCTGCCATCGAACAGCGTTTTCACAATGTCGGAACCGATGACCGCTATGGAAGCGCCGCTTTCAACTTCTGCCTTGGAGAAATTGCGTCCCACCTCAATATCTACCCCTTTTGCGTCCATAAAATTCTCGTCGGCACCGTTGAACTGTACATTTGGGTTGCTCTTTTTTTCGCCAAACTTTATCACCGCACTGCCCGTACCATAGCAACCAACCGCTACTTTTGCCGGGAAGTTGAAGCGCTCTTTAAACTCAATAGCCTGGCTATAATTAACGGCTTCGGAAGGCTTGGCTGTTTTACCGCCTTTATTGGATTTTACTTCGCTCCCTTTCCGCTCAATGCTGAAGGAATTGGCTCCCAAGCCGGAAAAATTGTCGCTCAGCGAAAACGCAATCGCATCAATCGCTGTTAAAATACCCACCAGGGCCATAATTCCAAAAGCAATGATGAGCAAGGTGAGGACCGACCGCATCAAATTTGCGCGGATGTTTTGGAAGGCCATGCTTAGAATCTCTGAAAAGGGCATCTTTTTATTTTTAGGGGTTTCTGATATTGGGGTTTCTGGTTTCAGGTTTCAAGGTTTCTGGTTTACGCGATTTGTTCGTATTCTTGAAACACTATTTCAATATTAACAACAAACCGTGTAAACCAGAAGCCAGAAACCTTGAAACCTGAAACCTTGAAACCTGAAACCTAGTTTGAGTTCAAATGTACCTGTTGTGCGCATTCTTTAGTCCTGAAATAGAGGCAGGCATTTTAATATTCGATGAAATGGGGTGTTTGGAGGATTGAAAAATATTTTTTTTATGGATGATACGTCAAAAATGCTGATTAAGCCTGTTATTTTTGGGCAGTTTGATGGGGTTTCTGCCGGACAAAGTACCCGACATGGAGGGGTGAGTCCGGCCCCATATTATACCTTGAATTTGGGCAAAAGTACTGGAGATACCCAGGAAAATGTGGTAGAAAACCGCCGCCGTTTTGCCGCCGCCCTGGGCTTTAACCCAGCCCAAATGGCCTGGTCAAGGCAGGTGCACGGCGATGCCATAAAACTGGTGACTGAGCCGGGCGGCGGCGAAGGCTACGATGCGCTGGTGACCAACGTGCCGGGCATTCTATTGGCCGTTTCGGTGGCCGATTGCGGGTCTATTTTGATTTATGATCGGGAAAACCAGGCCGTGGCTGCCATACACGCCGGCTGGAAAGGGACTGCCGCGGGCATTGTGTCCAGCACCTTGAAATTTATGGCGCATCATTTTGGCAGCCGGGCCGAGACCTGCTACGCCTACCTGGGCGCCTGTATCAGCGCCAATGCTTTCGAGGTGGATGAGGATGTGGCGTCACAATTCGCTGATCCGTTCAAACGCTTTGAACCGCAGCGGCAAAAATATTTGGTAGACTTAAAAAGTGCCAATGCTGCATGGTGCCTGGATTTCGGGATACCACAGGCGCAGATTGAGCTGTCTGCTTTGTGTACGGTGGGGGACAATGAGTACTTTTTTTCGCATCGGAAGGAGAAGGGGGTGACGGGGAGGGGGATGGTGGGGATTGGGGTGCGGCACTAGCGACTTTTACCCAATGCCTGCGCTTTCTGGTGCAGCCATAGCCATTCTGCCACCTGTTTCTTTTCTTCTATGCGCCCGACCAATACTTCTGAACGTTTTTTATCTCCAGGGATGGAAGAGACCAGTTGTGTGAGAAAATTGAGAAATTCAAGGTTTAGCTGGTGGTTTTCATTGGATAATATTTTTTGAGAGGTTCTGCTCAAAAACATTCTGAATGCATCAAGTTTATAGGGAAATAGGTCCGAGTTTAACTCATATAATGCTTTTAGCTCCAAGCGTTTACTTTGGATTAAATGATCTACCATAGGGATTGTAGCAGGGATATTGTCCAAACATTCTGAAAATTCCCCTGCTCCAAAAAGGCAATAAGCCTTATTGAAGCGATAGTATTCTTTATCCTCTGTTTCGCCAATAATTTCATGTTTGTGCTTTTCGACAAAGTCCAAAGCCCAATCAAACTGATTAACCCTTAGCGCCACCGTGGTAACGGCTAGATAAAGACTTGGGTGAAGTTTTCCTTCAAAATGTAAATAACCACGTGGTAAATTATCTTTGTATAGTTCAAAAAGTGTTATAAAATTTTCAGCCCGAAGAAATGACCTTTGTCTTGAAAATTATTAATTCACAGAAAGAAAAACATTCATCATGGAAAGAAAACTACATTTCGTACTACTTTTTGCTGCTTTTGCCCTCAATTTTCATCCAATCTTTGCTAAGGCAACTTTTGAATTTGGCGGGTCCAATGTCATCATTTCTGATACTTGTGATGCGCCTGCACCAGACAGTTTTAGGATCACCAGCGTGAGCAGTAATTCTATTGCATTGGCTTGGGAGCCAATTTGGATGGGCGCAGAACACTCCCTTATTATTCATAAAAAAAATCCAACGGGGGCATGGGAAACATTTCTGTCTCCTTTTACCGTCCAGGGGGTATCCTACACGGCCATTAATTTAACTCCTGGGTCAGAATACAGGTTTATTATTGCCACAAATTGTGGGCTTGATGAACCAAGTTCGATTAAAAAGAATATTGATGGCATCGCATTAATACTTGAGTTAACTATTGCGGGGCGAAACCCTACAAATCCAGTTCCGGTGGATTGCCATAAAATTAAATATTTGGAGCATGAGTGGGTTGGTTTCAAAGTGGAGGTGTACACAAAAGCGGGAGAAACAATTTCAAGTCTTTTTGAATTTCTACCTAATGGATATGGCCCTAATGGTATAATTTCAGGGATGATAATGCGGGTAGATTATGGCAATCCAATTGTGGCAACTACTGATGATGATGTCTGGCCTACTAATAATCAATCCTCAGTACCAGGTAAAAATCCATTTCGAATGGGTCATATAAATGATGCTGGAATTACCAGCCTCCCAATTGGTCGTGTGGGGTTGACAGGCTACCCGACAAGCATTGACCTTTGTGCTGATTATTTAAACGCACAGGATCCCTGGCGAAAAAGCTATTCCTTTACTGCCATGACCGCTGAAACAGTATCTGGTGCGCTTCCATCGACATTCGATGAGCGTTTTGAAAACCCATCAAATCTGATCGGTGGAGTGTGGGCTCAAAGCCCCTTTAGCGAGCATTTGGATGTATTTGTTCCATTGGTTGACCAAAGAAAAGGCAATGCAAAAGTATATCTGCTAAATGCGGCTGGACTAGAAATCATGGAGCAAAATATAAATGCTCCTTGCGAAAAAATTTCATTTAATACTGGAAGCCTGTTATCAGGCTTTTATTTTATTCGGATTGAATCAATTGGAAAGGTGCAAACTTTGAAGACGATAAAAGTTTTTTGAATTAAAAATTTGAGCACTATATAGTTTATTAAGGCGCTCATTCTGCTAAATTCCTATAAACCTAATCGAAATAAATAGGCAATTCCAATTTAAATGACGCGAAACATGAAAGTTCAACTATTTTCAATTATTTTTTACCTCACGGCCACTTCAATTTTTTCCCAACCCACCATCCAATGGCAAAAGTCCCTCGGTGGCAGCCAATTTGACGATGTATATTCTGTCCAAGAGACTAGCGATGGCGGTTATATCGCTGCTGGGTTTACTTCCTCCACCAATGGCGACATCATAGGAAATCATGGTGGATACGATTTTTTGGTCGTAAAGTATAGTATTATTGGGTCAGTTGAATGGCAAAAAACCTACGGTGGTACAGGGCTCGAATGGGCGTATGCCATAGAAAACACCCCGGATGGTGGCTATATTGTGGCGGGGTATGCAGATTCCAACAATGGTGATGTATCAGGTAACCACGGGGGAACAGATGCCTGGATCGTTAAACTCAGTAGCGCTGGTGAGATCCAATGGCAAAAATGCCTGGGCGGCAGCGGCTGGGAAGAAGCCTGGGCTATTCAAGTGACTACAGACGGTGGATACATCGTGGCAGGAAGGTCAAACTCCACAAATGGTGACGTAACGGGCAATCATGGTAGCCTGGATTACTGGGTGGTAAAATTGAACAGCATTGGCATCATTGAATGGCAAAAATGCTTGGGCGGCACCGGGGAAGACGATGCATACGCCGTACGGCAGACCAGTGATGGTGGATACATCGTCGCAGGCGAAACAAGTTCAAACAACGGCAACGTAACAGGCAACCACGGGAATGTAGATTATTGGGTGGTAAAATTGAGCGTAAATGGCAACCTTGAATGGCAAAAGTGCTTTGGTGGTAGCGGGGGTGACCGGGCGAATGATATCGTACAAGCAGAAGATGGCGGCTTTGTTGTTATGGGTCAAGCGTCCTCAAACAATGGTGATATTACCCACCCGCGTGGCGGCTACGACATCTGGGCCGTGAAAATGAGTCATAACGGCACCCTTGAATGGCAAAAGTCATTTGGGGGGAGCGACCAGGATTGGGGTCGTGCCATGCAAAAGACAAGCGAAGGTGGGTACGTGATCATTGGAACAGCATGGTCAAACAATGGGGACATCGAAGACACAACCAGTATTTTTGATTTTTGGGTGTTAAAATTGTCAAAAGAAGGTACACTTGAATGGCAAAAGTCACTGGGAGGTTCACTTGGGGATACAGGAAGGGCCATTCAACTGACCAGCGATGGCGGGTACATCGTGGGCGGCATATCTTGGTCAAGCGACGGTGACCTTACGGAACATCAAGGCAAAAGCGACTTCTGGGTCGTAAAACTCTCGCCCGCTTCAGTTGGCGTAGAAAATGTACCTGCTTTTTCAACAGTGCCCTTAGAAATATTCCCCAACCCTGCGCATGAATCAATTTCTTTGAATATTGCCACAGACGATCAAGCCCTTCATGTCAGCGTTACGGACATGCAGGGCCGGATAATCCAGCGAACCAGTATCGCTAACGGTGTGCGGCTGGATGTGTCATCGTTTCCCAAAGGC
>Ga0105053_10000389_pt1 | contig 66365 bp, 52 predicted proteins | sample BON01_FD_78093 | JGI IMG/M metagenome (GOLD analysis project Ga0105053, IMG submission 78093) | Freshwater microbial communities from Lake Bonney liftoff mats and glacier meltwater in Antarctica - BON-01 | ecosystem: Environmental > Aquatic > Freshwater > Ice > Glacier meltwater | place: Lake...
AATGAAATCCCGTTCGACTTGCATGTATTAGGCCTGCCGCTAGCGTTCATCCTGAGCCAGGATCAAACTCTCCATTGTAAAGTTTGTTTTGACCTATCACATCCCGAAAGATGCATAAATCGGTTGTTTCTGCGACTCTATGAATTGTTTATTCTGTTTCTTTTAATTATGTCTAACACTTCAAAGAACTTGTTTCAAAAGAAAACCCGTTGGTTATCTTTCGTTTTGACCCCGTTTTTGCCAGATCGTTTTCTGACTGTTTCCTTAAGGGAGTGCAAAGATAAGAGGAAAATTTAACTTTGCAAAAACTATCTTGATTTTAATTTTTGAGAACCTTTTTAACTGACTTTTCGATTCCATTTACCCGCTTTTGGGATCACAAAGGTGCAAGATATTTTTTAATTATCCATGGACTTCGCAAAGAAAAATCGCATAAAATCACAAATCAACTGATAATCAACCATAAAAAAATTCCAGTCCTTAATATTTAAATCCAGGAATGGCTCTGTCCCGCTTTTTGCCCAATTTATAATTCCTAAAAGTATACCTCATTGACAGTTCATGTGCCCCTCCACTATTCCTCCAGGCAAGTTTAGAAACCGTAAAGTCAAAACTATATCCAATCTGAAGATCATTGGGCAATGAAAATCCCAATAGCGCTATGATCGCTTCATTGTTTGGTAAATTGCGCTTTGTAGGTAATCCCCTATACCATACGCCTAATATAAGTGGTGCATAAAAAAATTCAGCACCCACATCCAATTGATCAAACAAACCCTGCCTCTTATAATTAAAGGCAAGTGAAAGGGTTCTCTCTTGTAAGGTGTTGTTAATTACATCTCCTATATTATTGCTGAATAAATCAAAAGTTACTCCTCCATGAATAGAGTATCGTATCGGAAGCCTATGGTCCTCCATTTGAAGGAATGAAATATGAGGACGTGTCAAATGGTGCGCGGACACACCCAACCAATACTTTCGATCATAATAATACATGCCTGCATTGATGTCTTCATGACTTCTCTGGCTCACATCAGCCACCCAATTGACACCATCGCCCACCACTATCCCTCTGTCAATGTCTATTTGTGTCCCTAGAATAATACTTTCAACATTTACATTCCTATGAACAAAACTCGCTTGAACACCCGAATGCAGGAAACTTTCTTCACCCAACTTGATTCTGTAAGCATAGGTCAAACCAATCTCCATATTTTGAACCTGAGAAAAAGAATCGCGAACCCCATTAGCTATCACGCCTACCCCACTGTTCTTATCTTCTATAAAATGATCAAAGTAAGCAGAGAATGTATTGAAGCTACGGTCCAATCCTGGCCACTGGTTTCTGTAATTTACGCCTACCCTGGTCCATTCTGTGCTTCCGGTAAAAGCAGGGTTTAAATAAATGGGGGCAGCGTAAAATTGCGAAAACTGCATGTCCTGTGCCTGACCCAGCCCAACCTTTAAACTTAATAGAAAAATGATCACAATTATTTTTCGGCTCATTATCTTATCAAAAGAAATTTTCCAGACCTTGTTACAAGCTCCCCTTTGTTCGTTTCAAAATCCCCCCTGTATACATAGGTGCCTGGCGGAAACGGCTCCCCATCAATGGCTCCATCCCAGCCGGGCCCATTTATAGCTGTCGTCTGGAATAAAAACTCACCCCAAGTATTGAATATCTTCAGGTCCATGGCTACGATACCTTTCATTTTAGGGATAAAAAAATTATCCTCATCACGCGAAGGTGTAAACCCAGTAGGAAACATAACCCTATAGGTTCTTCGGATAGTGATGGGAAGTTCATAGGTGGCCGCGCAATCTGGCCCCGTTTCTACGGTTAAGGTCACCAGGAATTCTCCTTTATCTCCAAACACATGAACAGGCGAACGTTGCTGGCTGGTATTGCCATCACCGAAATCCCAAAGCCATTTCTGCGGGTTTCCTGTGGACAGGTCAATAAACCGGATTTGGTCTATGGCTAAAATCCCATCATCCGACTCTTCTTTATTACCTGTAGTATTTAGTACATAGTCAGACAATGCTTCCAACGCCTCATCCGGCAAACTCACCCTAAAAGTAAGGGGCTCTGACCAACATTCCAGAAACTTGGGCTTAACCCTTAATAAAAACAACCCTTCATTCTTTAGATTTAGCACATCCTCATTGAAATAAAAACCTCCCAACTCATCTTCCACTTGATAATCATATAGGTCAGCATCATAATCCGTTATATAGCTCCTTATATCAGGAAACAAACTGGGATGACATCCAAATATGCTACTTGCCACCTCCAAATCAGGGAATTCAGGGTAGGAAATAGTAATGGGTTCCGAGATCAAGGGACAGCCATTGCTGCTGATGACCCTAGCATGGTAAACTCCCGGGCTGTTGGCCATTATGGAAGCCTCTGCTAAACCTTGCAGCTGTTCACCATCTTTGTACCATTCGTATTGTTGGATCTCCCCTATAGCGTGAACGCTTAAATTCACCATTTCCCCTGGACAGGCATCCTTGGTTAAAAGTGGAAGGTCATTGACCATAATGCTTATTGGTTCAGGACTATCCAATACCTTTAGAGTTAAGGGACTTCCGCTAGAAGTTTTACCATAATTGTCTGTAATGGTAAAAAAAGCCTGGACTTCTTCCCCTGTGAAACTGGAATTGGGAATGAATGAAAACAATGTGCCCTCTCCAGAATATTGAAAAGTCCCCTGCCGCATGGACAGCCTCGTTTCTTCTTCACTACAACCTCCCATAAGGCACGGGTCTGTCTCAAGATCCGATATTTCTTTCATTGATTCATAAAACCTCAAACAGCTAACCCGAGAATCTTGGTTGGGTAAATTGAAATTTTCTTCTGGAATTTCCAGGTGATTTTCCTGCCCTTCACAAACCACCAAATCTTCAACTCTACTGGCCGTTGGTTTTTTCAAGTTGTCTTCGTCTGCAACCTCTACCAAGAGGTTCCTGATTTCGTGAATATTGGTCTCCCCTCCTGTAGAACCTGTGAAACCAATTTTAAGGGTTTTAGGCGAAGGATAGGGATAGTCTATATTATCCATAAGTGTAATTTGCCTGGGATTGCCGTCAGCAGTAGTGAAAATCATTTCTACATCCAGATGGAAGCCTGTACCTCCATTTTTTGGTCTCAACTTAAATATTACCTTACGGTATCCATTTTTCTCAGGGTCTGTTACTCTACGGGTGCCTGGCCCACCAGAACTAATAGGGAATCGTTGGTCGGTAGGAAGTCCATATGCTCCCCCTTGGTTGGTTTTCACACCGGTAATAAAATGGTAGCCATTGTATCCCTGACCTGGCCCGCGGATCACTATGGCATTTGGATGCAAAATATTTCCGCCAGATGGAAAACCTCCAGATTTCCCTTCAGTGTTATTACCGAAATTCCCGAAGCTGTCAAAACCTACTCCCATATAAGCGTTGGTTAATCCCTCCACGCTTCCGCTCATGGCATATCCCAATGATCCTCCAAACCCACCAGGTAAAAAAGAAGTATTCGCACCATCGAATAGAAATACTGTCAATCCATCGGCTCCGGTTCCTCCATAACTAAAATATTCAAAAGAGGCTTTTACCCCAAAACTCGAAGAAAAAGGGATATTAATATACACGTAACCATTCTGATCACCTATAGCATCTGTAAGCCTAAGTACGCCATCAAAAATTTTAGCATGTCCACCCAAAACGGTCTCTTTCCTTTCTATTACCTCCTGAAAGGATTCACAATAAGGAAAACCTTGTTGACCAAACAAATCAAATGGAAACGATAGTACCGTTAAAAAATAAACAAGGATACCTTTCATAGCTGTCCCTGCAACCCAATTCCAGGAAATTAATTTCCATAGGTACCTGACATTAATCATTTTCATAAAGCATTTTTAAAAAAAATACTTCTCTGGAGACCCTATTCTCCACCCAATCTTGTGCATATAATCTTGTGGCCGAATAGCTCTCCATGGTGGGGTTAAAGGTCAATTTATTAAAGGTAATAAATAGTTCTTCAACTAAACCCGAAATATACATAGACCCTATTATTTAATGGCATCACTTCAAAAACAGCCAATCGTTCCTATTTCCTTGTAATTACAGCACTTCTCGAGAAAGATTATTACAGGTTATAATGTATCCTATTGCATAATCCGAGTTTAATGTCAACGATTGAGAATTAAAGATAAACAATTAAAAAATAAATAAAAAAGGCTTCTTCCTGATAGTTAGAAAGAAGCCTTAAAATAAGTATTAATAAATACCGCTATTTGAGTATGGTTTGCCTTCTATCTGGACCTACAGACACCATTTTAATGGGAACCTGAAGTTCTTCTTCCAGGAAGGTAACATAAACTTTAAGCGCAGCAGGGAAATCTTCATATTCGCTAATCCCTGAAAGGCTACAATTCCAACCTTCCATTGTAACATAGACAGGTTGAATCCCTTCAGTTGTACCATTCAAAAATAGTTGATCCGTGGTATCACCATTCTTTAGTTTGTATTCGGTGCAAATTTTAATGTTTTCAAACCCATTAAGCACATCTGCTTTCATCATAAACAATTGGGTAACCCCATTGATCATGATTGAATATTTGAGTGCCGGAAGATCCAACCATCCACATCTTCTGGCCCGACCTGTAGTAGAGCCGAATTCGTTTCCATCTTTGCGCATTTGTTCCCCATCCTTGTCAAAAAGTTCGGTAGGAAAAGGGCCACTACCCACACGGGTGCAATAAGCCTTGAAAATCCCAAACACTTCGCCTATAGCAGATGGAGGAACTCCCAGACCAGTACACGCACCTGCTGCCATAGTACTGCTACTGGTAACAAAAGGGTAGCTACCAAAATCAACATCCAAAAGAGACCCTTGTGCTCCTTCGGCCAGAACTTTTTTCCCTGATTTGATGGCTGCATTTACTTCAAACTCTGTCTCAACAAGCCTGAGTGACTTGAAAAATGTTACCGCTTTAAAGAAATCTGCCTCCAATGAAGGCAAATCCTGCAACCCGAAATCATAATACTCCAATATCGATTTGTGCCGTTGAACCAGTTCATGGTATTTTTCTTCAAAGTCAGGAGACAACATATCTCCTACCCTTAAAGCAACCCTCCCAATTTTATCTTGGTAGGTTGGTCCTATTCCTTTTAATGTAGAACCAATCTTTTTATCACCTTTGGATTTCTCATAGGCTGCATCCAATAATTTATGGGTAGGCAGTATGATGGTGGCCTTTTTAGAAATGGCCATATTTTTATTGAAATCTATATTAAACTTTTCCAAGTTTTTGATTTCCTTCTTCAAAACTACCGGGTCAAGAACTACACCATTGCCAATGATATTTTGGATATTCTCCCTGAAGATTCCACTTGGGATTTGATGCAAAACATGTTTGATCCCGTCAAACTCTAAGGTGTGACCGGCATTGGGGCCCCCTTGAAACCTGGCGACCATTTCATAGTTCGGCGCCAGATAGTCCACTACTTTTCCCTTGCCTTCGTCACCCCATTGGAGACCTAAAAGAACGTCCATTTTCATTTTATTTTTAAATAAGTATTATAGCATTCTATCAAAATTCGCCGTGAAGATTGTCATGTTTATAAAAATTTACAACTTCCCGGCAAATTTTATTACACAAATTAAGCTTTAGGTTTATTTTACTTGATCTAGTGCCTCGTCTAAGGTGTCAAACACGTTAAAAATATTATTGAGTTTGGTGATAATAAGCAGCTTTTTGACATGTTCGGAAGGCGACACAAGATAAACTTCCCCACCAGCATTTCTCATTTTGGTAAGTACTGTTATCAATACACCTATTCCACTGGAACTGATATACCTGACCTCGCTGAGGTCTATTATACAATTTTTTACCCCATCCTGTAACCCGTCCGAAACCAGGCCGACCAATAAAGGCCCTGAGTCATCACCGATCAAATCACCTTTGATCTTTAATAGCAAAGAATTGTTTTCTATATGGGAATGAAATTCTGCTTTCATGGATTATAATTTATTTTTGACTTTTACTTCCGGTGGGTTAATTTTATTTTCACATTTTTCATCTGTACAGTTACCATAAAGTAAAAGAGAATGATGAATAATATTAAAATTCAAAATTTCACCTACAGTGTTTTGGATATTTTGAATGCGGGGATCGCAAAACTCCTTAACCTGATGACAATCTGTGCAAATCAGGTGGTCATGTTGCTTGTATCCATAGGACTTTTCGTATTGCGCCAGGTTTTTACCAAATTGATGCTTGGTGACAAGATCGCATTCTACCAATAAGTCAAGAGTATTATAAACAGTAGCACGACTTACGCGGTAGTTTTTGTTTTTCATACTAATGTATAGCCCTTCTACATCAAAATGACCTCCCCTGCTATAAATTTCTTCTAAAATCGCATACCTTTCCGGTGTCTTCCTCAGCTTTTTATTTTCCAAATAGGCGATGAATATTTTCTTTACCTTTTCGTAAAGACTTTCAATTGAAGCCATACTTTCATTTTTTTTTTACAAATATACTGTTCTTATTTAAAAATGGGTGGTTTAACTCCGCTAATCAAACCTAGACACTTTAAGAACGCCTGGTACTTTGGATAAATTATCGATTAGTTTTTCAAGATGATTGGTACTGTCTACATAAAGTTTAATACTTCCTTCAAAAATTCCTCGATCTGAATCCACCGTAATAGAACGCATGTTTACTTTTAACTCATTGGAAATAACTTTGGTGAGATCACTGATCAAGCCTACCCTGTCCGTTCCAATGATTTTCAAACCAGCCAAAAATGCTATTTGCTGTTGACTGGTCCATCGTGCCTTGATCACCCTGTTGCCATGATTGGACATGAGTTCTAGTGCATTGGGACAAGCTGTCCTATGGATCTTAATGCCTTCATTGACCGTTACAAATCCAAAAACCGCATCTCCAGGAATAGGATTACAGCATTTTGCTAAAACATAATCCACCACATCCATGTCCTCACCAATCAATAGCTGATCATGATCAGGCCCCTTTAAGTTCTTAATCTCTTTGGTAGATGACTTTTCGTCCGTGCAACTAACTTGCGGCCCTTTTTTAGTTTTTTTCTGCTGCTTAAAGTCTTTGAAACTTTTAATTGAAGTAGCATCTATGATACCTTTTCCAACTTTATAATAAAACTCTGACGTAGTTTTGGTTTCAAAAAAAGCCCTTAACTGTTCTACTATCTCTGAGGAAAAGTCTAGCTTCATTTGTTTTAGCTTTCTTTGCACAATCTCCTTCCCATCCACCGTAAAGCCTTTCTTTTCATCTTTGAGGGCATCTTTTATTTTGGCTTTTGCTCTGGAAGTAACTACTGACTTTAGCCAATCCTCATTGGGTCTTTGTTTATTGGAGGTGAGAATTTCTACCTGGTCCCCATTTTTCAGCTTGTGACCAATTGAGACAAGTTTTTGATTCACCTTGGCTCCAATACATTTGCCCCCTACTTCAGTGTGTATTTCAAAACCAAAATCCAAAGCTGTGGCCCCGAAAGGCAACACTTTAAGGTCTCCTTTTGGCGTAAAAACAAAAATCTCATCATGAAATAAGTTTCCTCTGAAATCGTCCATAAACTCTATGGCCGAACCATCATTGTTTTCCAATAGGGTCCTCACCTGAGTAATCCACTCGTCCAAGCTACTTGCTGCTTTTTCTGGCGCATTTTCTTTTTCCTTGTATTTCCAATGAGCGGCATAACCTCTTTCTGCTATATCATCCATTCGCTGAGTTCTGATTTGAACCTCAACCCACTGGCCTGTCTGACTCATGGCCGTGGTATGCAAAGACTCGTACCCATTTGCTCTGGGGGTACTTATCCAATCCCTCAATCTATTGGGGTTTGGTCGATAAAAATCAGTAACAATGGAATAAACCTGCCAGCAAGCAGCTTTTTCGTTTTCATAGGTTGTATCGATGATAACTCTAATCGCGAACAAATCAAACACCTCTTCAAAAGGGATGTTTTGAGTCTTCATCTTATTATAGATAGCATAAACAGATTTAGGCCTTCCTTTAATTACAAATTTAAACCCTTGCTCTTCCAACTCATTTTCTATAGGTGTAATAAAGGTTTTAATGAATTTATTTCGTGAAACTCTGGTATCACTGATCTTTTTGGCAATGAATTCATAGGCATCATTGTCCATAAACTTAAGATGCAAATCCTCAAGTTCGGACTTTATAGAATACAAACCTAAGCGGTGCGCCAATGGCGCATATAGGTATTTGGTTTCAGATCCAATCTTCAATTGTTTGTGCCTAGGCATTGAATCTAAGGTCCGCATATTGTTTAGCCTGTCAGCCAATTTGATAAGAATGACCCTCACATCATCAGAAAGCGTCAGCAACATCTTTCTGAAATTTTCTGCTTGTTGAGAAGAGCCATAGTCAAATACGCCTGCGATTTTGGTGAGGCCATCGATGATCTGCGCTACCTTCACGCCAAATTCTCTTTCAATATCCTCCAACTCCATGTCCGTATCCTCGACTACATCATGAAGAAGTGCCGAAACAATGCTAGTGGTACCCAATCCTATCTCCTCGACGCAGATTAGTGCTACCTCTAACGGATGGTAGATATAAGGCTCTCCAGATTTACGCCTCATTTCTTTATGCGCCTCGCTAGCTACATTAAAAGCTTTTTTGATCAACTTGGCATCACCCGATTTAAGCAAAGGCTTTGCCAGTCTCAAGAGCTTGCGATAACGTTTGAGAATCTCTTTTCGCTCTTCTTCTACATCAACTTTGATCATACGATACAAGTTATAAAATAATTCTAGACAACGGAATCAAATTCTTAAGTAATATTTTAATTTTTTTTGCCCAAACTATTGAAACTTTAAAATTGATTATTACCTTTGCATCCACATTAAAAACAAGCCTTCAAGTAGACTTGGTTCCAAAGATAGACAGGGATGATGGAATTTATTTTTCCGTTTATTGCATAAGGAAATATTAGTAGACAATTTATTTATTTATTTGCGGATGTGGCGAAATTGGTAGACGCACTAGACTTAGGATCTAGCGCCGCGAGGTATGGGGGTTCGAGTCCCTTCATCCGCACACCCATTAAATCCCTCGATCTTGATAGCTACCTTTCGGTATTTCAGGATGGAGGGTTTTTGTTATAGGTAAACATTAAATTCATATCCCTTGGAAATTACATTAGACAAACATGCTGCCAATGAAGCCTCAGTAAAAATAAAACTTGGGGAAGCAGATTATCAACAAACGGTTGATGCTAAAATAAAAGATTACGCAAAAAAAGCCAATATTAAAGGATTTAGACCTGGTAAGGCTCCTTTTACAATGGTTAAAAATCTTTATGGCACTTCAGTATTAGTTGAAGAAATAAATGCCATTTTGTCCAAATCCCTTAGTGATTTTTTAAAAGAACAGGAATTTGAAGTATTGGGTGATCCTTTACCCTCTGAAAAAGACAGCCAAAATATTGACTGGAAAAAACAAAAAGATTTCGAATTTGGCTATAAAATAGGTTTTGTAGAAAACATTAACCTAAACCTTGACCAAAAAATTGATGCGAAGGTATATGAGATAGCACTTTCTGATAAGGAAGTAAATGATGCTATTGATAATATCAAAAAGCAATATGGTAAGATGACCAATCCTGATGTTAGTGAAGAAAATGATTTTCTTTATGGCGACCTTAAAGCCGATGATGGTTCTTACGAAGAAACACTTTCTATACCATTAACTAGTTTGGATGGTAGGACCGTTAAAAAGTTTTTGGGTGTTAAAAAAGAGGATAGCATTTCTTTCGATCCTTCCAAGGCTATAAAAGGTGATATTTCAGAAGCTTTAAACATTAGTAAAGAAGCTGCTGAAAACCTTAAAGGAGACTTTACTTTTACGGTTCAGAACATTAACAGAACGGAGGAAGCGCAGTTAGACCAGGAATTGTTCGATAAAGTATTTGGACCTGACCAAATTTCAACTGAAGAAGCTTTCCTTGAGAAGGTTAAGAGCATCTTAAGTGAAAATTATCAAAAAGAAATAAAGGTATTCAATGAAGAGCAGATCAAAGACGGTCTGATTTCTAACCATAAACTTGACCTTCCAGAAGCATTTTTAAAAGAATGGTTGATCCGAGCCAATGAAGGCAAAGTTAGCAATGAGGATGTAGAGAAGGAATTTCCTGCTTATGCCAAGCAACTGACATGGTCTTTGATTTCTAATAAAATCTCAAAAGACAACGATATCAAGGCTGAACACGAGGATGTCATGGAGAAAACCAAGGAAATGATTCGTGAGAAGTTGGCCTCATCAGGAATGGGATCTCAACTTGAGGACAACATGGATATGTTTTTGCAAAATTACCTTCAGGGGAACGAGGGCAAGAATTATATGCAAATGATGACTTCTGTTCAGAATGAAAAAGTACTTGATTTTGTCAAAAGCAAGGTCGATCTGAAGGAAGAAAAAATAGGAGTAGAAAAGTTTAAAGAGCTTCTCGAAAACTAATTTTAAAAATTTTTTGTTAATAAAAAGTCCTTATCCAAGGGCTTTTTTTATTTTTGTAACATTAACAAAGAGAAAAGTAAAAATGTATAAAGAAGAATTCAGAAAATTCGCAGTCAAAGGCCAGGGCATTAGTGGCAATACCTTTGACCAATATATCCATTCTGTGGAAAACATGACTCGAGCAGTCATTGAAGAACGTCCTACTAATTTCCGGGAAATCGATGTATTTTCCAGACTAATAATGGATAGAATTATTTTCCTAGGAACGGGAGTAGATGACCATATTGCAAATATCATCACTGCTCAATTGTTGTTCTTGGAGTCTGTTGATTCTAAAAAAGACATCTTATTGTACGTCAATAGCCCAGGTGGTTCTGTTTATGCAGGTTTGGGAATCTATGACACCATGCAATATATAAATCCAGAAGTAGGTACGATCTGTACTGGATTAGCTGCCTCAATGGGAGCTGTATTACTCGCTGGTGGCGCCGCTGGAAAACGAGCAGCTTTGCCTCATGCAAGGATTATGATTCACCAGCCTTCTGGAGGAATGCAGGGTCAGTCTAAGGACATGGAAATTTCAGTGAAACAAATTCTGGAATTACGTAAAGAACTTTATGAGATACTTGCTGAACACAGTGGGAAAAGTATCGAACAAATTGAAACGGACTCGGACAGAGATTACTGGATGAGAGCATCAGCAGCCAAAGAGTATGGCTTAATTGATGAAGTATTGACGAAAAAAGTAAAATAAAATCTGAATGGCGCAAGTAACATGTTCATTTTGTGGGAGGAATAAGAAAGATGTGGACCTTATGGTTTCCGGTATTTCTGCGCATATCTGTAATTTTTGTATAGAGCAAGCCTTCCAGATACTGGGAGAGGAAGACAAAACGAAAAAGGAGGGTAAAAAACCTAAGTTCAAATTAAAGAAGCCAAAAGAACTTACTGCCTATCTGGATCAATACGTTATTGGTCAGCAAGAGGCTAAAAAAGTCTTAACCGTAGCTGTATACAATCATTACAAAAGACTGGGACAAAAGCAGGATGATGATGATGTAAGGATTGAAAAATCCAATATTATCATGGTTGGCGACACCGGTACTGGTAAAACCTACCTGGCTAAAACTTTGGCGAAAACGCTTGAAGTTCCCTTTTGTATTGCCGATGCTACGGTATTGACTGAAGCAGGGTATGTGGGGGAAGATGTGGAAAGTATCCTTACACGTTTGCTTCAAGCTGCGGATTATAACGTAGAAGCGGCAGAGAGAGGCATCGTCTACATAGATGAGCTTGATAAAATCGCTAGAAAATCAGACAATCCATCCATTACCAGAGATGTAAGTGGAGAAGGCGTACAACAAGCCATGCTTAAACTGCTTGAAGGTACTTCTGTGAATGTACCACCGCAGGGCGGAAGAAAACATCCTGATCAAAAGATGATTTCTGTAAATACAGAAAATATTTTATTTATTTGTGGGGGTGTATTTGATGGCATAGCAAGACACATCGCAGGAAGATTAAACACCCAACCTTTGGGTTTTAGTAAAAAAACGAATGCTGATTTGATTGACAGAACCAATCTGTTGCAATATGTGACTGCTCAGGACCTCAAAGCATTTGGTCTTATTCCTGAACTTATAGGTAGACTTCCTGTACTTACGCACCTTGATCCTTTGGATAAAGACTCGTTGAAGCTAATCCTTACTGAGCCAAAGAATGCCTTGACCAGACAATACATTAAACTTTTGGCAATGGAAAATGTTGCCTTAACGTTTGAAGAGTCAGGCATTGATTTTATCGTAGAGAAGGCGGTAGAATTCAACTTGGGTGCTAGAGGACTAAGGTCTATATGTGAAGCAATCATCACTGATGCCATGTACGAATTCCCTTCTGAAGAAGGGGAACATACACTGGTCATAAATGAAGAATATGCCCGCACACAATTCGAAAAATCAAAATTCAAAAAGCTTCAGGTAGCTTAACCTGACAGACTTTCAACAATAAGCCTTGCAGTTTCCTGCGAGGCTTTTTTATTGCCCAAAAGTCCCCTCAATTCACCGTAACCATCTAATACTTTTTTACGAATTGGCCCTTCTTCAAAAATCACTTTAAGTTCGGCTTCAACGGATTGAGGTGCATACTCTCCCTGAATCAGCTCTTTGACCACTTCCCTATCTACTATTAAGTTTACCAGGGAAGCAAATTCAACTTTTATCAAGCGCATTCCTATGACATAAGATATCTGACTTGTTTTGTATACCACCACTTGAGGAACATTAAACAATCCCGTTTCTAATGTGGCTGTCCCAGAGGTAACCACCGCAGCCCTTGCATGTAGCAAAATATCATAGGTTTTATCATAAACCACCTGAATACCTGCATTTTTTGCCACTTCATAGACCTCCGAAGGCAAGTTACGCACGCCTGCTATCACCCAATCTACCTTTTGGAAGCTGCTTTTTAAGGCAATCATGGTATTCAACATCTTGTCGACCTCCTGCTTTCTGCTCCCTGGAAGCAGAGCAATCAAGGGCTTGCTACCTAACTGGTGTTGACTTAAAAAATCCTGATCCGGCTTAAATTTATTGATTTCATCTAATAGTGGGTTCCCCACATAGTCTACCTCCCAGTCGAATTTCTTAAAAAACTCAGGCTCGAATGGCAGAATGGTATACAGCTTGTCTACGTTTTTCTTTAACTTATAAGCTCTGTTTTGGTTCCATGCCCAAACCTTAGGTGCTATGTAATAATGAACTTTAATGCCCTTTTTGGTAGCAAAGGTTGCTATTTTCATATTGAAACCCGCAAAATCCACTAAAATCAATGCATCAGGCTGAAAAGCCAATACATCCTTTTTAACGGCAGCTAGGTATCGGAAAACCCTCCTAAAATGCATCAACACCTCCACAAAACCCATCAGTGCCATTTCTTTATAATGGGCAAAAAGTGTGCATCCTGCTTCCTCCATGTATTCCCCACCCATGCCACGAAACTGGGCATCGGGATCTTTCTTTTTCAAAGCAAGCAGAAGATTGGATGCATGTAAATCTCCTGATCTCTCTCCGGCAATAATGTAATATTTCAAGGGCAGTTAGCTTAAAGAAGGTTGGGTATTTATTCCCCGTAATACTCTACAAAATTTCTTGGTGTCTCATATAATGTCAGTTTGAAGAGTCCGCCATCCTTTACAATTTCATCAACCCTGGGCTGAAGAATTTTCCAAAATTCCATGACCAAATTTTCACAACTGGCCATTTTACCACTCATGAAAGGAACATCTACATTAAGGTTCTTATGGTCTACCTTGTCAATAACTTCCTTTCGGATAAGGGTACTTAACTGCTTTAGATCCACCACAAAGCCCGTATCTTCATCTGGCCACCCTTTGATCGTGACAACAAGTTCAAAGTTATGCCCATGCCAATTTGCATTGGAACAGGGGCCAAACACAGCTTTATTTTTTTCTTCTGACCATTTCGGATTCCATAACTTATGGGCTGCATTAAAATGCTCCTTCCGACAAACGTGTACCATCTTTTCTATTCAATTGAGGCGACAAAGTTACATAAAAAAGACACAAAATTCACTTATTTGTCGTTTGGATAACTGTTTCTTCTGCCTTTCTTAACCTCCTTCCCTTTAAGCAACCAATTTTGATCGTGATATTTATGGGGGGAGGTATTTCGCCAAACACTAAAAATCTATTAGTGGCTATAAGCATATAAAACTTCAATCTAGCCCTATTTCAGGAATTATTTAACCCTTATAGAAATAGAGAAAAAATCCGATTGCACCGTTTCTCCTACTCAGTTCCCTATATTTCTAATGAATTCATGTATTAATGAATGCAAAATTCTTACTCCTTCAGCACTTTAAAGGAATGTAGTTCTCCTCCCGCCTGGATTTGAAGCAGGTAAAGTCCTTTAGGAAAATTAAAATCCATCAGGTATTCTATTCCTTGTTCATTTTTCAGGAAGGCATCCTGAAGCTTCTTACTACCTGTGCCATCGTACAAACTCACAGCTACTTCTCCTAAGTAATCATTGTTTATAAAGAGGGAAAGCTCATTTGAAACAGGGTTAGGACCTATGGCATAACCTGCTCTGCTGTTAGGTGTCAGGTCATCCGATCCGGAAACCACTACCACATCAGAAATCCTATTGCACTGTTCATCTATTACCGCCACCTGATAAGTACCTCCATCGTTTACCATATAAGACCTGGATATCGCGTCTACAATTGGCCTTCCATTTCTATACCATTGATATGCAGTGGCAGGCAATTGGGAGCTCAATTGAGATCCATTCACCACGATCAGCGGGCGATTCAATGAATTTGCAGTTACTGAGATATTTCTTTGAAAGATCTTTGTACCTGAAGGCCCTTTGGCCTCTAAACTAACCTGGTAAGTTCTGGAAAAATTGAATACATAAGTGGGGTTTTCAATAACTGAAGTGCCAAGTCCAGCAAAGTCCCAGCTAAAGGAAGTAATGTTTCCTTCACTTAAGTTTATAAATTCGGTAATTCCTCCGGCACAATTGAAGCGGGCCACAAAATTCACAAATATTACGTCTTCACAGGATATATTACTCCAATTGGCCGCGTTTACTGCTGTAGATTGTGGGTCCAAATTAATTACTGCTTCACCAAGAAGGTCCACATTTTCTACACTCAATCCTTGAAAGCAATATTTGTTATAGGTATCATGAAAGACAAATGCTTTCCCTGACGAACGAATCAAACCTGCACCTCCAAGATTATTCTCATGACTAATCGTTTCTAAAATAGTTAATGTACTACCATCCGTCAAAATCAACTGTGCATCCTCAGTTAAGATCAGGTTTTTAACTGCCGTTTGTTGAGATAAAAGATTGGTTTGCCCAGAAAGATTCAGGGTTTCAAAAGCACCCGATGATTGAATGTCTAAATTCACTCCCCTATTGGTAAGTTTGACTCCTTCAACCTCTTGCAAATCCTGATACAGGCCGTTCGTTCCTGAAAAAACCAAGTCTAGAGAACTGCTGATGATTGCATTTTCTTCAACTAAAAACTGACCATTAAATACTATGGTCTTCAGCGTTCCATTCAGTTTGGATCCCGAGGACACGATAAAGTCCACCAAGGTGATGCTGTCCATTTGGATCTCTACTTCCGCTGCATTAATACTTAATCTATCCAAGTCCGGCAAGGATAACACCTGCCAACGACCACTGTTAAACTGGACATCTACCCCTGTGAAACTCACTTGGCCAAAATCAAGAATACTCTCTTTTTGTTTCTCTCCCTCCAATAGTATGTTTCCATTTTTGATCTCCATATTTTGATTTGCTGAGCGGAAACCATTCTGGATGATTAAATTTTGCTGATTCAAATCTAATACAAGGTTCTCGTCTCCAAAAACATTAAGACTAAACACATTGGCAGCTTCATTCAACTGGATAGCTTGCCGGGTAGCGGGTCGATCAATCACCACCCTAGTACCTCCGTCAGGAATCTTTCCTGCACTTTGTCCATTTGACTCTAGGGACCAGTTTACTGGATTTTCCCAATCACCATCTCCTCCAATCCAATACAAGGTACTGGATTGTCCGTCAGAAACTCCCGCAGAAAAAACCAGACTGAAAGGCTGCCGTCCATTGGTAAGGCTTCCTTTGTGCGTGATTTGCAGGATGTATTTTTGAGGGCTGGGAGTATTGATTAGGATTTGTTCTATATTGTCTCTGAAATTATCGTCACTTCTGACAGCCACTGCACCAGAACCTTGAGTGGGATTGAGTGTCCAAGGATAAAAAATGGCCCCACTTTCATCTATGATCCGCATGTCAAGATCATTGACCAACATTAAGTTGCGTGGATTTAATTGTGCTGGTGGTGGAGCGCCAGCAGGATCTGTCCAGACAATGGTTGCTTTAATGGGGTCTACCCCATTGGAAACAAATTCAAATTGATAGGTATCATTGTTCACCAATTGTAACTCCCTCATCACTTTGGAACTACCATCTTCTTCTATGATCATTTGGGCAGCTGTTTTTGCATCCAAAAGCCCCCAACCAAACATATAGTCCGGTCCTGGACTGATACCAGCCTCCTTGGTTGTTTGGATTGCAAGCGCTTTTAATGTGGCGGCGCGCATGTTTCTTCCTGCATTTCTGTCATGGTACAATTCCTGTAAAAGCAATAAGCTTCCAGTGACATTAGGTGATGCCATGGAGGTCCCACTCAAGGTAGCATACCCATCTCCAGCTCCATCATTGATAATGGATGAACTAAAAACGTTGACTCCCATGCCTACCAAATCTGGCTTTATTCGGCCATCATCCACAGGACCCCAGCTAGAAAAACCGCTCATATAAACATCTGATGGCACCTTGTAGTCTCCAAGCAAACTTACCGCACCTACCGTAATGTTATTTTTGGCTGCACCTTCGGGCCCGATGGAATCTTCAGGACCATCAGATTCTTTTGATCCATCGCCTATGTCCGACCTGTCATTTCCTGCTGCCCAAACAATGGTATAGTAAGGCTTCGCAAAAGCCAACTCATCCATTTGTCGGGATTTATTGGAGTAATACCCAAACCTGTAATCCTCCTGACTATTAACCCCTGCATTACCTGCCCAACTCCAGTTTTGGTTGCTATCTCTGTACCAGCCAATGAGATTGCCATAAGAGTGATTGGATACCAAATGACCGCTTGGATTAAGCTCTGGATCATAGCTATTTTGTGTCATTTTGGAGATGTCAGCATCCCAATTAAAGGCCCATCCTATGGCTTCAGTAGCCATACCTTTGGCATTGGGATTGTTCCCGGCGGCAAGGATTGTGCCTGTCACATGGGTAGCATGGTTACTGATCTCCTCTGTGGATCCATCTATCTGAGTCACTCTGTTTCCAAACTCATTGTGATTTGCTCGGGGACGCGTTTGGTCATAAATACCAACAATCATGTTGCGACCAGTCAGCCCTAGATTTAAACTTCCACCTACTTGCAAAGCATCTGTTGATGTAGCTTTGGCTGCTTTTAAATTATACGTCGTAAAGTAGACAGGATGAGCGTTATCATCCAAATATTGAAACGTGGCCGAATGCTCATCGGCAAGCCTGATACTTAATGGAATACCTAAAGACTTAGAAATGGTTACTTTTTCCTCTTGAGTAAGGCTGTACCTACGAACGCTCAGTTTCAATTTCTGATATACCTCAGACCTGACTTTTTGCATGCCGTCATCCTGAATCCCAGGATTTTGCGCCGAAGAAAGCCCAGTTAATAAAAGAAAAATGACTAAAACGATACCTTTTCTCATTCGATTTAATTTGTTTTATTGGTCAGAAACCTGAATAAGACTACTGATTTTAACTTTTCAGGGCACCTTACTATCACCTTTTTTAGCAAAACAATTGGGCAAACATTTTACACCCACTGTTTACCTATAATTTTTACCTTGATAAACTATACTTACCAAAAGAAAACCTCAATTTCCTGTAGGGGTGAGCGTCGTAACGGCACTTAGTTCGGCCACTTCATTCTCCCAACTTATTCTAATGGTTCCATCTGCATTTAGCTTACCGGATCCCCTAAAAAAGGCCCTGTCAAATACATTGTCTGCTTGGTCTGCCATGGTGATTACACCACACAATTCAGTAAATACAGCAGGATTGTCATCCTCACCATATAATTGTGAATAGACCCCACCTGTTATATCTGAAATTCTATAAGTGAATGGCTCCAATTCTGTAATAGTCACCTGATAATTTATCGTACCAAAGGAACCTACGGTTACTGTTGTATAGGTACCTGCCAAATCCGATGGGCAGGACAGCCTTATTTCTATGGTCACTTGGTGATAATTAGTGCTTATTTTGGTTTCACCCGCATCTATTATTTTGAGAATAAGATCTGGTAACTCATCACTTGCCAGATTCCCAGTAAGAATTTCCAGAGGAACATCTACATAACTGCTATTGGCAGGAATAGTGAACTTATTATTTTCCAGTCTGTAATGAACCCCGGAAATCGCAGAGGAAGTAGGATCTACACCTAATTCCACTTCTACTGGTGCATTCACCTGCCGACCCACCAAGTTAATCCGTACTTTATCCTGATCTATCTGATTATTAGTGGTCTTGGTTACGATTTTTTTGATGGTACCATTCGGTAAGGAAGCTTCGTCAAACTCCACCTCCAACCCTTCCCATACGATTGTGAAACCGGACTCTTCCATACAGGAAGTAACGCCAAGCAATAAACCCAACACTAATGCTAAACCAAATACTTTATGTTGCATTCCTTTTATCATCAGTATCCGGGATTTTGTTCTAGTTGCTTATTCAATTGGACTTCATCCAGAGGCAGATTGGCCAATATCCGGTAATCAGTATAGGGTACTTCCAGAAAATTACCGTGTTTACTTATATTTCTTCCATTCCTCTTCAAATCAAACCATCGATGTCCTTCAAGCGCAAATTCAACACGTCTTTCTTGCAAAATTCGGTTGAGTAGAGGTTCTCCAGACAATAAATTGTCGATGGCTCCAAGTCCTCGACGGGATCGCAGCGCATTGATGTCGGCTCGTGCTCCTCCAGGATTACTCTGATACCTGGCTTCCGCCCTGATCAGGTAAAGTTCTGAGGCCCTTATGATGGGGAGATTTTCTAAAAAATCTCCTTTATAACCTGTCCATTTCCTGCTGGCGTAAACGTCTCCTTCAATTCCTTCTCTAGTGGTGGCTCTCCAACAATCCTTTCTCACATCACCTTCTTCGTAGGACGCCATCAAATCATCTGAAGCCCCTATTATGAACTGAGCAGCAGGCTCATTGTCTGAAACCAAAGAGTTGAGAGAACTATTGACTCCAGCTGCACCGTCCCAGTCAACCTGCCTTATCTCCAATTCAAACAATGACTCCGGATGCGGTGCGCGCGAAAAGCTTTGAACGTATTGGGCAGCTTCCACCAAACCTTCCCCATTGGTTCGTAAACCTAAAACCTCCATGGCAAAGGAAGCCGCCTCTTCTGCTTCCTCCATGCGGCCCCAATACAAATAAAGTCTGGCAAGTAAGGTGATAGCTGCTCCGGTATTGGCATAATATACTCCCTCAGAACCTATAGGTACATTTCCTACCAATGGATAGGCTTCCAATAAATCACTTTCTATTTGTTGGTACACCTCGTCCACTGTTGCTCTTGAACGAAAGTCAGCGCTTGAGGCCACTAAAGTAGGGGTCAATCTAAGAATAGGCCCCAGATCAAAGCCATTTACTTCCCTGCCTGGCTCATAGCCATAAACCCTACATAGGTCAAAATAAAATAAAGCACGCATAAAATAGGCTTCTCCTTTAATATATGACTTTTCATTTTCGGTGCCTGAAACATCTTCACTATCAATTCCTTCTATGATCAAGTTTGCATCATTAATTCCACCAAAAACATTCAAGCCCCAGATACTGATATGGTCTCGATCTCCATTGGCCTCCTCTCCTTGATACCTTCCGGTATTGGCAATCAGTTTTAAATTATCTGCCAAAATATCTGGCGCAATCATCATGGTCTGACCATAATAGTTAAAACTGGTTGCCCTGTTGTACATAGAGTTGGCCACCGACTGATAACCAGACACATCATTTAAAGCGACTTCAGGGGTAAGACTTTGCCGTGGTGTAGTCGTTAGGTCAGTACATGCGACCATTATTACCATCACACTTGTGTAAAATATCCTATTTTTGATCTTATATATCATCTCAATTTCAAAAGGTAAGGTTGATACCAGCTGTGATTTGTTTAGAACTCGGGTAGGTTCCATATGTATCTCCCAACGAATTCACTTCGGGATCCAATCCATTGTATTTGGTAAAGGTCCAAAGGTTTATCCCCTGAACAAATACATTCACTTCTTCAATTTTGGCCTTATTAAGTAAGGATTTAGGTAAGTTATAATTAAGTGACACCTGTTTTAGCCTGATATAACTTCCATCAGAAATAAGCCTATTGGACATTTGTTGATATCCTGAGTGTCCGGGAATTCTACCTCCCTCATATGGAATCGGTACATTGGTAATCTGACCAGGCTCTCTCCAAAAATACAATTGATCAACTGTTTGGTTATCCTGACCGATGGATCCGGATTGGGACATATTGTATAAATCCTGATTGAAAGCTTTGTTCCCGTACTGATATTGGAAGAACACCTCTAGACTTACCGGACCATACTTAAAAGTATTGGACAACCCTCCGAAAGTCCATGGAAGTGCACTTCCAAGGTATTTCATGTCATCATCTGTCAACAGATAAGTGTATTCTCCTTGTTCGTCATAGTACATGGGAGAACCATTGGAAGGATTTACTCCTGCATAATCATATCCATAGTAAAAGCTTATGGGCTTTCCGACGATCAAATCATTCCCCACTCTGTCAAGGCCTTCATAAAGTTCCAATAATTCATTGGAGAAGATTGAGGTATTAAAAGCAGTGGACCAGCGAAATTTACCAATGATAAGATTTGTGGTTTGCAAATCAAAATCCATCCCCTGGTTCCTTAGTTTTCCCGCGTTCCGAGTAATACTCCCAAATCCTGAATCCAAGGGTAGCCTGGTTTCAAATAGCAATTGTCTGGAATCTTTTCTCCAAGCATCCAATGTGACGATAATCCTTCCATTGAATAAGGTGGCATCTACTCCTATATTGGTAGATGCAGACTCTTCCCAAGTAAGCAGGTCATTGCCAAGCTGCACAAATCTCAAAGCACCTCCTCCCAGGTATTGTCCGGCGGAGCCTACCAGCGTACGTGATTCAAAATTACCAATATCGGAATTCCCTGTGATGCCATAAGACGCCCTTAGTCTCAAATTATCTACCCAGTTAACATTCGCCATAAACGATTCTGAAGAAATCCTCCATCCTGCTGAAATTGCTCCAAAAGTCCCCCACCTGGAATTATTGCCAAACCTAGAGGATCCATCTCTTCTCACCGTCAGGTCTACGTTATACTTGTCGTTATAATCGTATTTAGCTTGCCCGAAAAATCCTGACCTAATGTATTCGGTGTAAAATCCACTCACATCAAAAGGCTGCGCTGCATTTTGGAGGTATCTCAGGACAGGATTGGGGAATCCCCTGCCTGTAGCAGAGTTGGTCTCCTGGGTTTCCATTTTGTATTCATATCCTAAAATTCCGCTAATTGTGTGAACATCAAAAAATCTTTTGTTGACATTGAAATTGGCATTCGCATTGGTATTGACTATCCTCCGATCTGCAAAGGAAGAAGAACCCCCATAACTGGAAAATGCAGGAATGGTGGATGGTCGGTTATTTTCATCTCTGTTGTCTGAAAAATCCAAACCAGCGAATCCAGTAAAACCCAGCCATGGTAAAATTTTATAGTTCATCTGAAGATTGGAGACTGACTGGTAGCTTGTACCCCTTCTTAACTCCTGATTAACTCCCTGTACAATATTATAACCAAAAAGGTGTTCTGTGGGATATTCTGCAAAACTTCCATCTTCGTTGTAAATGGGCACATTGGGCCTGGAGACATAACCTGCCACAAAAGGACTGTTGACAAAATTACCTCTGTCAATTGATCCATTAGTAACTTGTTTGGCAATGGAAAGATTTGCACCAATGGTAAGTTTTTCTGTTACCCGGTGGGAAAGATTCATCCTTCCAGTCGTCCTAGAATAGTCTGATTTGATAATCTGCCCCTGATGGTAGGTATGAGATCCTGACAGGAAAAACTGGGTGCGTTCATCTCCTCCGGACAATGATATGTCATATACACGCATTCTGCCATCCCTGTACAACGCATCTAACCAATCCGAATTTTGTAGGTCCGTATCACTGGGGCTACCAAAGATGTTTTCAGCAGCCCTTGAGGTAAGTCCTGCATTGATATATGCCTGGCGTTTTATGGACGCAAGTTGCCCAGCGTTCATAACATCATAAAAACCTAATGGCTGGACTATCCCTTCCTGTGCTGATACACGTATCCTTGTTTTGCCTTGCTTTCCTCTTTTGGTGGTAATCAATACCACTCCATTGGCTGCCTGAGCACCATATATAGCAGCTGCAGCTGCATCTTTAAAAACCTCAATGGATTCGATATCATTTGGATTGATAGAAGCTAGTGCATTTTGAGTTCCCTGCCCAGATAACTCTCCAGAAGCAATTTGGACACCATCCACGATATAAAGAGGCGATGTTCCTGCATTTATAGAACCAACTCCTCTTATTTGCACGTTTAAAGTACCTCCTGGTTGACCTGATCCGGCAGTAACTTGTACTCCTGCTACCCTACCCTGCATGGCCCTATCAAAGGACTGCATTGGAAGGTCTTGGAAAATTTCTCCTTTAACAGAGGCAATAGCTCCGGTAACCTCCCTTCTGGTCTGATCTCCATAAGAGGTGACAACGACCTCATCTAGAGAAGTAATATCCGGGTTTAGTGCCACGTCTATATTGTTCCTATTCCCAATGACTACTTCCTGAAATTCCAGGCCTACAAAGCTAAATACCAGAACCTTTTCGCTGTCTTTTATTTCTATTTGGTAATTTCCCTCAATGTCTGAAATTGTTCCATTGACAGATCCTTTTACCATCACTGTAACCCCGGGAATTGGCAAGCCATCTTCGGAGGCAGTCACCTTACCACGAACAGTTCTGGTTTGAGACTGCACCGAAAAATTCACGGAAAGAAGTGTGATAACTAATAGTATGGCTTTCCTCATATAATAATGTTGAAATGAACATTCAATCAATTTTATACAAATTCGCTGAATATTCCAATCAGATAAGTGAAGTATAAACAATGATGGTACTAAGATTGTGAAATATTAACAAAGTAAACGATGTTGAGTTCAAAAAATTAGGTACTTTTTTAAGTAATTCTACAATATAAACACCTCTATTCTCCTGTTAAAAGCCCTGTTTTCTTCGGTATCATTAGACATAATAGGTTCAGATGCCCCTCTACCCTCTATTTGTAATCTTTGTGAATCAATTCCCGCATCATTTAAAAATTTTTTTACGCTTTCTGCCCTTTTTAGACTTAACTCCAAATTATAGCTGCTTTTTCCTACATTGTCCGTATGGCCTACGATTAAAAGGTTCACTTTGGGATGATCCAGTAAAAATTTATGCAGTTTTTTAAGGGAACTTAAGGATGCGTTTTTTAGGATTGTTTCATCAAAATCGAAGAAAATATTTTCAAAAATAAAATGTTTCCCTGCGGCTATCGGTTCCAAGAAAATTTGAAAGCCTTCTTTATTTCTCAAGCTATCACGATCTACATTAAAAATTTTAGGCATATATCCCTGCTTCTCTACATAGAGCCCTGAATTATTTATGTCTGGGTAAATCATCGTAAAGGTTCCATCCTTACCATCAGACTTGAAATTATACATTGTACTATCTTGGTCAAGATCTATCAGTGAAAGTAATGCCTCGACAGCTTCTCCTGTTTCTTTATTTATCACCTTTCCACGGGTCACAATCAGCTCATGTCCTAAGTCAATTTCTTTAGGGAAATCAAAACGGTACAAAAAGGAGCTGTCTACTTTCCCCTGCTCATAATTATTCTCTGTATAATAAGCAAAATCCTTTTGGGCTGTGATAAACAATGCCAATTGGTCTTTTTCATCATTTATAGGAAAGCCCATGTTAATAGGTTTTCCAAATCCATTGCGGTCAATTGAACTTTTAAAAATATCTTTTGCACCATAACCAGGATGTCCGTCGGAAGCAAAAAACAGCATTGTATTGTTAAAAAATATGAAGGGAGAAACCTCGTCTTTTTTAGTGTTTATTTTCGGGCCAAGATTTTTCGCTTTGGACCAACTGCCATCCTGAATTCGCTCAGATACCCAAATGTCAATACCACCTTCCCCTTCGGGCCTGTTTGAAGAAAAAAACAATAAACTACCATCTGCTGAAAGCGAGGGCTGAGATTCCCAATATCTCGTATTGACATTGTTTCCAATATTAATAGGGCTTTGCCAATCCCCATTTAACCTGGCCGTAATATACAGGTCACAACTTCCCTGGGAAGCCGGGGTATTGCAGGAGGTGAAAATCAATAAATTCCCATCTGCAGAAATGGTGCATGTTCCTTCATTATAAGAGGTATTGATTAAGGTTGAGATTGTTTCTGGTTGAGACCATGCTTCGCCTTCCAAATCGGAAAAAAAGATGTCCTCATTTTGCTTGGCAGACATCCCATCTCGTTTTGTGAAAAACAAACGTTTACCATCTGCGGTAAGTACGGGAAAGTATTGAAGTTTAAACTGATTTAAGGGGCTGAGGAGTTTCTTTTTACTGATATCTATTGGGTTTTTTATACCCTCTGCGATGATCTCTAATTGCTGTAATTTCTCTAGGTATTCGCCCGATTTTAAAAATTTTTCATCAAAATATGGTTGATTGTCGTCAAAGGTATTTAGGGCTTTTTGGAAAGCTCCCTGAGAAAGATAAATCTCACCTTCCAGCCAACCTAACTTGCCTCTAAAGAAATCATTATTTTTGATTGAAAGTCTGGATTGTCCTTTTTTCGCCACAACCAAGGCTTCCTCTGCCATGCCCCTACTAAGCAAAACTTGGGCATGCTTTAGGTAGGCTTCGTAAAAATCACTACTTCTTTCGTAAGCTGCTTTGTATTTTCCTTGGGCTTCAGGTAACTGTTTTCTATGAAGAAATTGGTTTCCTTCCTCAAAATATTTAATGGCCCGTTTATCAATTATAGAAAACTCTTGTCCCATTGCCTGAAAACACATTCCCGCAAACGATATGACAATAAGGAGTTTCTTTAGCATGGCTTCTTTAGGGTATTTCCATATATTTATGTGTCTGAAGGGAAACCCTCCAGGAAGGGTTTACCTTCACAAAATCAATAATTAAAGGTGTCATTAATTCCGCTTTTGACCATTCTGGCTGTAAGAGTAAATGACAATTTTTATTCACCAACAGGGCATGTTTAAGCGCAAAATCAAAATCACTTTTATTAAATACAACTACTTTTAATTCATCAGCATGTGCATATACTTGTGGCAACGGCTGTTTAAACTTTTTGGGTGACAAGCAGGTCCAGTCGATTTCTCCACTAAAAGCATGGGCTCCTGAAGTTTCCATATTTATTTGAAAACCTTTTTCTTTCAACAAACTTGTCAATGGACCCAAATTGTACATCAGAGGCTCCCCCCCAGTGATCACGACCAAACGTGCAGGGTAGGATTCCGCTTCAGCTACAATTTCCTTTATCGGTACAATTGGCCATCTCTCCGCTTCCCAGGAATCTTTCACATCGCACCATACACAGCCAACATCACATCCACCTAAACGAATAAAATAAGCAGGCTGTCCAGAAAACATCCCTTCACCCTGAATTGTATAGAAAGCTTCCATCAATGGCAGTGATTGACCACTGAGAAGCGCATTTTTATTTTCTTCCATAATTTTTGGTTAAGCGGGTAATTGAACCGCTTCATTTAAATTAGTTTAAAACACCTCTATTTGTAAACTTCCTTTTTGGCAGCCAGAAGGGTGTTGTACAATAATGAGGCAATAGTCATTGGACCAACACCCCCGGGTACAGGTGTGATAGCAGAGGCCTTGATCGATGCTTCTTCGAAGTTCACATCGCCAACCAAACGGAATCCACTTTTCTTGGTAGCATCAGGAATTCGGTGAATACCCACATCAATCACAACCGCTCCTTCTTTCACCATATCCCCTGTTACAAACCCTTCTCTTCCGATGGCCACAATCAGTATATCTGCACTCTTGGCAATTTCTTTTAAATCTTTTGTTCTACTGTGCGTAATAGTAACTGTACAGTTTCCAGGATAAGCATTTCTGGCCATCAAAATGCTCATAGGTGATCCTACAATATGGCTTCTACCTATCACGACACAGTGCTTTCCGGAAGTCTCTATGTCATATCTTTTTAACAACTCTACTATCCCATAGGGTGTTGCCGCTATATAAGCCGGCCAACCTAAAGTCATCCGACCAACATTCGCTGGGGTAAAGCCATCCACATCCTTTTCTGGTTTTATCTTAGCAGTAACTTTCTCCACAGATATTTGCCCAGGAAGTGGTAACTGAACGATCAATCCGTCGATGTCCGGATTATCATTTATTTTCTCTATTTCTCTTAGTAAATCTGCCTCTGACACTGTTTCGTCAAGACGAACTAAGGTAGAGCCAAACCCTACCTGTTCGCAAGCTTTTACCTTTGCGCCTACATAAGTTTGACTCGCGCCATCATTTCCTACGAGTATAGCTGCCAGGTGAGGTGATTTTTTATCACTATTTTTTAGTAAAACAACTTCTGCTGCTATTTCATCTTTGATAATCGCAGCGGTTTTTTTACCATCAATTATAACTACTCCTTCTTTTTGTTGCATAGGTGTTTTTTATCCAAAATCGCCTAAAATATGTAATAACTATGGGTTTCTCTTTTCTTAACTCTATTGTCAAATAAGCTGAGAACAGCCATTCACGAATCCAATTATAACGGAACTTAATCCAGCTTGAGTACTGCCATGAATGCTTCCTGAGGCACTTCCACATTCCCCACTTGTCGCATCCGCTTTTTACCTTTTTTCTGTTTGTCCAGAAGTTTTCTTTTCCTGGATATATCACCACCATAACATTTTGCCAATACATTTTTTCTCAATGCTTTGACAGTTTCTCTGGCGATAACCTTCGTTCCGATGGCCGCTTGAATGGCAATTTCAAACATTTGTCTAGGAACTAGCTCTTTTAGTTTTTCACAAAGCCTCTTGCCCCATTCGTATGCCTTGTCTCTATGTACAATTGCAGAAAGGGCATCTACAGGTTCCCCATTTAACATGACATCTAGACGCACCATATGGGATTGCTTGAAGTCAATCAATTCATAATCTAGAGATGCATAGCCTCTTGAGATCGTTTTGAGCTTATCAAAAAAGTCAAATACTATCTCAACTAAAGGCATATCAAAGGTCAATTCCACTCTATCCGATGTCAAATAAACCTGATTCTTTATCATTCCTCTTTTCTCCATGCAAAGTTGGATTACTGGGCCCACGTAATCGGCAGCAGTGATAATGGCCGCTTTTACATACGGTTCTTCAATATGTTTGAAAAGGTTTGGTTCAGGCATATCTGAAGGAGCATTCACTAACCTGTAGTTGTCATCATTCATCAATGCCCTAAACTGCACTGAGGGAACGGTGGTGATCACCGTCATGTCAAATTCTCTTTCCAAGCGCTCCTGAATGATCTCCATATGAAGCATCCCCAAAAACCCACACCTAAATCCAAAACCCAGTGCTGCAGATGTTTCTGGCTCCCAAACAAGGGAAGCATCATTGAGCTGCAACTTCTCCATAGAAGATCTAAGCTCTTCAAAATCAGTCGTTTCAACAGGATAGATGCCTGCAAAAACCATTGGTTTCACATTCTCAAAACCCTGAATAGTATTACTACATGGTCTTTTCACGTGAGTGATGGTATCCCCCACTTTTACTTCCTTGGCTATTTTTATACCTGAAATCAGGTACCCTACATTTCCTGCTTGTAATTGTTTTTGGGGTTTTTGTTGAAAACCCAGAACACCAATTTCGTCAGCCTCATATTCTTTTCCTGTATTGACAAATTTGATCTTGTCTCCTTTATTAATGGTACCGTTAAATATCCGAAATAAAACTTCCACTCCTCTGAATGGGTTATACATAGAATCAAAGATCATGGCTTGCAAAGGGGCTTCCTCATCTCCCTTAGGCGCAGGCACTCTTTCTACCACTGCATTAAGAATATCTTCTATCCCAATACCCTCTTTACCTGAAGCCAATATGATATCTTCTCTAGAACAACCGATCATTTCCATCACCTCTTCAGCCACAATCTCAGGTTGTGCACCAGGTAGGTCTATTTTATTCAAAACCGGAATAATTTCCAAATCATGACCAATAGCGAGATAAAGGTTTGATATTGTTTGCGCCTCTATTCCCTGAGAAGCGTCAACTATCAAAAGGGCTCCTTCACAAGCGGCTATTGAACGGGACACCTCATAGGAGAAATCCACATGACCAGGCGTATCAATAAGGTTCAATGTATACTCCTCACCTTTGTAAGGAAACTTCATTTGGATGGCATGCGATTTAATCGTAATCCCCCTCTCCCGTTCTAAATCCATAGTATCCAATAGCTGGTTCTGCATTTCCCGCTCTGTCACAGTGTTTGTGAATTGTAAAAGTCGGTCTGCTAGTGTACTTTTGCCATGGTCAATATGGGCAATTATACAGAAATTTCTTATTTTTTGCATCTTCATACTAAGTGCAAAAGTAGTAAATAGTTAGTGTTTTAATATGTTTTGCCCATATAAATTAGAAGTTTACTAATAGTGGCCCTGCAAAGAAGGTTCACTTGGTGATTGGATAATGCTTAAATTCAAAAATAACTGAAAATAATGCTTCAAATGAGACTTTACTTTCTCCTGAATAAAACGATAAGCACATGAAATCAATTGCTGAAAAAAAGAAAAAAGAGAATATAATAGAGTATGTATTGTATTTGTACAGAATGGAGGACCTGCTTAGAGCTTACCAATTTGAGATGGAGGAAATCAATTCTTATGTATTGGGACATAAAAACATTGGCGCTAAGGACAAGGAGGAGACCAAGACCTGGCTATTGGAAATGGGAAATCAAATGCTTCAAGAAGGGGTCCAAGAAAAGGGACATTTACAAGAAACACAAGAATTGGTAGGTGAATTGGCTAAAATTCATTGGCAACTTCTAAAAGAAGAAGCAGGATACATTGCCATTAATCGAAAAACCCAAACTCATTTACTTCAATTGATTTCCGATACAAAGGAGAATTTCCCTGACCATGAAATTCAGGTTTTTATAAATACGCTGTATGGAATACTGCTCAGCAAATTAAATGGAAAGAAAATACCTGAGGAAATCATGGATGCCGCCTTAAGTTTTGGGGATGCCTTGGCCTGTATAAATCATGCCTATATGAGTAACTACCTTGCACCAAAAGAGTAAAAAATTATCTTTACTCCATAAATTCGTATACGCTGTGGTATGCCCCTTGCTGTTGCACGAAATCCAGAAATGATTGGTAAAAATTATTGTTCCCGATTGTTGCGCTATCCCCCAGTACAATTAATTTCCTTTTTGCTCTGGTTAGCGCTACGTTCATTCTTCTGGTATCTGCCAAAAACCCAATTTCTCCTTGAGGATTAGACCTGGTGAGACTAATGAGCATGATGTCTCTCTCCTGACCTTGAAAACCATCGACTGTGCTTATGGTCAGGTCTTGCTCCATTTGTTTGAAAAACCACCATTCCGATTCTGAAGCAATCATTTCCTTTAACAAACGAACCTGAGCACTATAAGGGGAAATAAGCCCGACTTTCCAGGGCTTATTGTCACTGTCTTTTATACCTACCCTTTTCAAAAGTTCCTTTAACAGCGTAAGCGCCATTTTAGCCTCTTCCTTATTGCTTACACTTAGCGTTTCCCTATCCTTAAACTCCATAAATCCGCTTCCTGCAGTGTCTATAAATGCCAGTGACGTTTCATCTTCATTTAAATAATGTGTTTTAGTATTAGGCGCTGCTTTTAGCTGGTTGTTATAAAAGGCAGCATTTGAAAAACCCATTATTGCTTCTGCCATCCTATATTGTAAGGATAACAATTGAGCGGCTTCAGGTTGATTGAAAATGGCCTTCTCAAAAAGAGTCTTTTGAAGACCTTTGGCTGCTTCCCTCGATTTAATGGTAGGCGGAAGTTGGAAATGATCACCTGCCAAAACTACCTTATTGGCTTTCAAAATGGGGATCCAAGTTGCTGGCTCCAGTCCTTGCGCTGCTTCATCTAAGAAAACCACCTCAAAAAGCTTTCCTTTTAGCAATGATGATGCAGCCCCCACTAGTGTACAAGCGACCACTTGACACGACACCAAAATAGATTGGGTCATGTAATCATACAATTGCCTGGCTTCTGCTTGGCAACGGCCGGCTTCATAAAAATGCATTTTGCGACTTTCCCTTTCTGCGTGCCCAAAACTCCGTTTAAATTTATTCGCCTTTCTTCGGTATTCATCAGCAGCTTTTTTTAATTTTTTATATTCTTTATAGGAAGGATGCGACAATACCCTCGCGTCTAATGTTCGCTGGATTATATTTTCATCTACTCTTGCAGGATGTCCCAATCTGAGCACATCCACTTCTGCTTCAACCATTCTTTCAACCAATAAATCCACTGCCGCATTGCTTGGCGCACAAACCATCACTTGATCGAACTTTTGTGTGGCGGAGACAACCGCCTGAATAAGTGTGGTAGTTTTTCCTGTACCTGGGGGGCCATGAACTATGGCCAAATCTTTGGCATTATTAATTAATTCCAAAGCTTTGTTTTGCCCCTCATTCAGGTGGGTACTTGGTGTGCTTTCCTGATTCTCAAACCCGGGTCTTCTATTTCCTAATAGCACTTCCTTCAAATAGGCATTTCGGTCATTTTCTGATGCTACCAGTGTATTCATGGTATTCGTCATGACTTTATAGGAGGTGTCATCAAACATCAAATTGACGCCAATTCTTCCTTCACTGACCCAATCGGGTAGGTTTTCTGTATTCAGGCTTAAGGTCATCACATTCCCTTTCACATTATTCACTACGCCATTCAAATAAGTGGATTGAATGTCATTTTCTTGAGCATTTGAAAACAAGCTAATGGATTTACCCGAATGAAACCCGTGGTTTGGTGAAGTCTCTTTAACCGAGATTTCGATAACCAACTGATCTGAAAATGTCCACTTTATCTTATTTAATTGTACCGGATACCAGCAAACTCCTGCCTGGACTTTATCTTTTATTGATTTTCTAAAAGTTAAATTTCTGAATTGAGCGAGATCTTCAATCCATTCCATTTGTAAAAGTTTTATAGTATATAATAATTCTTCGGTTATATTTACCATTTGTAATTTCTTGTTTGATTACCCAAGATTAAGGAAATCATTCCTAAAAATAATCAATCAGCCTTCTTTAATCGAATGAATTTCTTAGCACACGCGTATTTATCTTTTGACCAGCCCAAAGTATTAGTCGGTAATTTCATCGGTGATTTTGTTAGGGGCAATTTAGAAGAGCAATTTGAAAGAGATATTGTCACAGGAATAATGCTACATAGGGAGATTGACAGCTACACCGATAATCATCCCTTGGTTAAAGAAGCGCAAAAAATTTTAAAACCGAAATTCGCAAGGTATTCCTCCGTAATTACGGACATGTATTTTGACTACTTCCTTTCTAAAAACTGGCAAAAGTACAGTTCAGAAACGATAGAGGATTTCACAAAATCAGTATATAAATTGTTAGAATCTGAAAGGGAAATTCTTCCAAATAAATTCCTTAAGCCCTTAAAATTTATGCGAGAGGAAAACTGGCTTAAGGCTTATGGCACTATGGCAGGAATTCAACGATCGTTTACAGGAATGGCTTACCGCACTTCTTTTGATTCAAAAATGGAATTAGCGCCGCAATTCCTTCAAGAAAATCATCCCTTATTTGAGTCCTATTTTGAACGTTTTTTTATTGATTTGATTCATTTTTCAAAGAATAAACTGAAACAATTACACAAGAGAAATGGTCAGTTGTAAACCGAAAAAAAGCACCTTCCTATCATTGGGAATAGTCGTCCTGCTATTATTTGTCGGATTAAGTTATCTTCTTTACGATTTTAACCACACCCGTGAATTCCCGTTTCTTTTTTACCTAATTGGGTGCAGCATCATTACAGTGGTATTATTGCTTATCTTGGTAAAGATGATGGCTGGCTACAAATTTTTAGCTGCAGGAAATGAAAAAATAGAAATATGGATGCCATTAAAAGGCCAACGAAGAAAATACAAGCTAGAAGATCTTTTGGCTTGGCAAGAGGAGGAGGTATTGGCCAATAAAAAAGTTTTTAAGCAGCTAATTTTAGTGTTCGCCGATAAATATTCTTTTGCAATTAGCAACCACGAACATCTAGGTTATGATGACCTTGAACGTTACTTGGTAAAGAAGGCAGGGAAAAAGAAAGTAAAAAATTAAACCCAGAATTTGCAATAGCTATTGCAAATTCTGGGTTTAATAGCCCCTAATGTGACCAGTCAAAACTATCAATCTCTTCCAAACTGGCTTTGAGCAGTTGGATGCTAGCCAACACATCACTCTTGTTTGCCATCTCAATAACCTGATGCAAGTGCCTTGTAGGAATAGAAATAGCACCCGAAATGGCTCCTTTCCTACCCATTCGCTGTACTCCAGCAGTATCAGTTCCTCCAGCAGTCAGTATTTCTGTTTGGAATGAAATATTGTTTTTAGTAGCTGTTTCTTTCATGAAAGCCACCATTCGGTAGTCACAAATGGCAGAAGAATCCATAATTTTTATGGCAGTACCTTTTCCGAGTTCTGTTATTTTTTCGTGGGCTGCTGCCCCAGGAAGGTCAAAAGCAATCGTAGTATCCAAAGCTATTCCAAAATCAGGATCAATAGAATGTGCCGAAACTTGCGCTCCGCGGATTCCCACTTCTTCCTGAACGGTAAAGGTCGCATAGACATCATAAGCTGGGGCCTCTAATGCTCTCAAGGTTTCCAACAGTATAAAAACAGAGATTCTGTTGTCAATAGATTTACAATTGACACAATTCCCCATCTCTACCAACTCCCTTTCTCGTGTAATTGGGTCACCTACCTGAATCCACTGATCAACCTCTGCTTTATCCATTCCCAGATCAATGAAATAATCGGCTATTTTTGGAAGCTTTAACTTTTCCTCAGCTGTCATAACATGTATGGGTTTGGTTCCCATTACCCCCATTATGTCCTTTTTCTTTCCATGAATGATGACACGTTGGGCTGTAAGTGTCTTGGGGTCAAACCCACCTAATGTATGAAATCTTATAAACCCATTTTCGTCAATGTGGGTAACAATGAAACCAATCTCATCCATATGAGCGGCTACCATTACCCGCTTATTTTCAGGATTTCTAACTCCTTTTTTTATGGCAATAACATTCCCAATATTATCTATGGAGATTTCATCCACCAATCCTCTGGCTTTATCTACAATAAAATCCCTTATTTTTTTTTCAAAACCTGGGGCCCCTGGCAATTCACAAATTTCTTTTAATAAAGCAACATCAATCATTTGTTTCTCTGGTTAATAAGCTCTTACTTCTTTTCCTTCCATATAATTAACAAAAGCCTTTTTCACCACACGAATCCCGCCATCCGTTGGGAAGTCTCCTGTAAAATACCAATCCCCAGTATGTGCAGGGCAGGATAAATGCAAATTTTGTACAGTCTGATAAATCACATGCACTTCAGCCTCTATATTTTCAGAGGTGATGATGGCGGCTATTTTATCAGAAACTTCCTGATCAGTAAAAGGCTCATAAATCTCCTTAACAAAGTTCTCTTTTCCATTGGGTTCCTCTACACACTTCGTATAGACCCTTTGCAGTAGGTCATCCATCCCACCCCTGTCTTTAATGAGTAAAACAGCTGCTCTGAAGGCTATAAAATCCTTCATCATTGACATATCTATTCCATAGCAATCCGGAAATCTGATCTGAGGAGCAGAGGAAACGATAATTATACGCTTAGGTTTAAGCTTATCTAAAGTGGTTAGCACACTCTTTTCTATGGTCGTGCCTCTGACAATGCTATCATCAATAAGTACTATTGTGTCTACTCCAGAACGAATCACCTCATAGGTTGTGTCATAGACATTAGACACCATCACATCCCTGTCAGAATCATTGGTAATAAAGGTTCTTAATTTGACGTCTTTTGTTACCAACTTCTCCACGCGAGGCCTAAAATTAAGCAACTCCTCCAAATCGTCAAGGTGGGGTTTCCCCTCTATAAGAATTTCCTTTCTTTTGGCACTAAGGTAATCCTCAAGCCCTTCTATCATTCCATAATAGGCGATCTCCGCTGTATTAGGGATATAGGAAAAAACAGTGTTTTTGAGGTCAAAATCGATGGACTTCAATATCTGAGGTACCAGTGCCCTTCCGAGATTTTTACGCTCCTTGTAGATATCCGGGTCCGTACCCCTAGAAAAATAAATTCTTTCAAAGCTGCAGGACTTTTTCTCCTTAGGAGGAATAATTTCAAATTCTCCGTAAGAACCATCCTTATTAAAAATCAAAGCATTACCAGGTTGAATTTCTTTGATTTGTTTATAGTCTATATTAAATGCTGTCTTGATAGGAGGTTTTTCTGAAGCCACTACCACTATCTCATCATCCGCATAATAATAAGCCGGTCGAATACCAATAGGGTCTCTGACAACGAAACCTGCTCCATTGCCAATAAGTCCAGCCATGGCATATCCTCCGTCAAAATCCCGACAACTTCGTCTCAAAATCCTAGCAACATCAAGCTCCTGCTCAATTACCTCTGTGACTTCCTCGTTAGAAAATTTATCTTTATACTTATCAAAAATCCGTTGGTTTTCTTCATCCAGAAAATGACCGATTTTTTCCATTACCGTTACCGTATCTGTTTTCTCCTTAGGATGCTGGCCTAAATTAACCAGAATATCAAACAACTCTTCTACATTGGTCATGTTGAAATTGCCTGCCATGACCAAATTCCTACTTCTCCAATTGTTTTGCTTCAAAAATGGATGACAAGTTTCAATGCTATTTTGTCCATGGGTACCATACCTCAGGTGCCCCAGCCAAACCTCACCAGAAAAAGCGGTGTTCTCCTTTATCCATTCCGCGTTCATCAAATCCTCTTCGGTACCTAATTTTTTCGCCTTTTTATACTTTTTATTGATCTTTTGGAAAATCTTGGCAACAGCTTCAGATTCGACAGACCTATACCTGCTCACATATCTTGTGCCAGGTGGAGTATTGATTTTAATATTAGCCAAACCCGCACCATCCTGCCCACGGTTGAGCTGTTTTTGCATCAATACATATAACCTGTTGGCAGCATAAAACGGCGTATTGTACTTATCAATATAATATTGTAAAGGTTTTCTAAGCCGAATCATGGCAATCCCACATTCGTGTTTGATCTGATCACTCATAACGTTCTAAAGGAGTATAATAGGAATCAAAGTTACGCCTTTTTTTAAGAATTAGTTCCCGGAATCCGCCAAACTTGATGTGGATATAAAATAACTAAAAGACTTTACGGGCCTCCATGAAATGACGCAAATTCTGAAATGCGCCTATTCCCACAATGGATATTTTTGAAGTTTTATCTGTTTGCCAAAGAAAAGCTTGGTCGTTTCTTCAAAAGAAGCCGTGTAATCCGAGACCAGAAATTTATCTTTTTGTCCTGAAAAATTTTCAGACAAAAGTTGGTACATGCCTAAGATGTCTGCTACTGACTTTGCCACTGTTTCTGAAGCATCTATAAGTTCAATTTTTCCATTAAAAAACTCCATTATTTGATTTTTTATCAATGGATAATGGGTACAGCCCAACACTAAAGTCTGAATATCTTTTAATTCAGACTGGCTTAAATAGGAGGCAATAATATCCTCACTAATTTTTTGTAAGTGAAAGCCTTCTTCAATCATTGGGGCCAGCAAGGGTGTTGCCAAGGATTTCATTTGTATGCCTACTCCCAATTTATTGACTTTTTGCAAATAAACACCCGAAGTCACGGTCTGTTTGGTGCCAATTAACCCCACTGTTTTACCCTTATGGTTTTTACCCATAAAATCAACCACCGGATCGATCACATTCACAACAAGCGCCTTGGAAGCCACATAGGCTTTAACAAGATCAAAGGCTGCAGCAGAAGCAGAGTTGCAGGCGATAAGAATAAGTTTGCAATTTTCTTTTAATAAAACATCTGCAATTTTCACTGAATAGGCTTGGATAGCAGCAGTACTTTTATCCCCATAAGGCAAATGAGCGGTATCACCAAAGTAAATAATTTGCTCATTGGGAAGCAATTTTTTCACTTCTTTGGCTACAGTTAATCCCCCTATTCCACTGTCAAAAATCCCGATTGGCGATTGTGCATCGATGGCCATATTTACTAGAAATTTAGGAAAGTAAATTCCCCGGATTCACGCACCCGGGGAAATGCAAGCGAAGGATTAAATAAATTGAATAAAAACTCACAATACGCATTGATAATCTCATTGCACAAACTGAGTATAGCAAAGTTAGCAAAATTTCTTAATGTTCCAAGAGTTGTCCAGTTCATCAATATGGGTACAATTTACCCAAGTTTCAATAAGCCGATTTTAGTTTATCACCCTTATTAAGGGTTGGCACAATTAATGCTTTTAATTGCCCGTAACCTTTCAATCATGAGACGTGAAATTATTCTGTGGCTGGGGATTGGCGCATTATTTATCCTAATTATGATCATCCCACTGATTAAATTTCAGGGGGATATTCAAAAACTGTATGGAGAAAATATGGACAACTATCTGCTTGAACCAACCGTATACAATTTAAAGAGTGCGACTTCGGATACAGTGAATATCTCTATTTCTGATCTTCCTACGAGCATTCAGCAAGTTATTAAGACAGACAGCCTTATAAAACATCTGGAAATACGGACAGTAAAAAAAATATCCCAAAATGATGGCGACTACTATGATGTTTGTTTTAAGGATACCGATTATTTTAATATAATAGTCATGTATGATGAAAATGGAGTTATTGTGTCCCAACTGTGAAAGACATTAACAGCTAAGCCAACGTTTACCTGAAAGCACTGATTGTGAAATCGGTGCTTTTATTTTATATTTAAACTTTAATGGGTATTAATTTTATATGGCGAAAATTCTTTTAATTGAGGATGACCTGACCTACTCTAAAATCATTAGCAAGTTTTTAGAGAAAAATGGATATGAGGTAATCAGTAGTGCAAGAGTGGCAGAAGGGCTTAGTTTTTATGAAAAACATCAAATTGATTTAATCATCACAGATTACAGATTACCAGACGGTACAGGTATGGAGGTACTGGATCAGGTATTAAAAAGTCAGCCTGAATTACCTGTAATTTTGATTACAAACTATTCAGACATAAGAACGGCTGTAAAGTCCATGAAAATGGGAGCTTTTGAATACATTACCAAGCCAATCCACCCGGATGAACTTTTACTAACTGTACAGCAGGCTTTAAAAAATGAAAAGAAGCAAAAGCCAACCAAACAAGTAAGTAAATCAGTCCCATCAGAGAATAAACTTTCCGAATTGGATTATCAAATCGGAAAAAGTAAAGAGGCACTACAAATTGAAGAACATATTGGGCTAGTTTCTCCTACCGACCTAAGCATAATAGTATTAGGAGAAAGCGGTACGGGAAAAGAGTACATTTCAAAAAGAGTACACCAAAAATCAAAAAGATTAAATGGCCCTTTCGTGGCCGTTGATTGCGGTGCGTTGTCAAAGGAACTGGCTGGAAGCGAATTGTTTGGACATGTGAAAGGAGCTTTTACAGGAGCCATCGATCATAAAACTGGTCATTTTGAAAATGCAAATGGCGGAACTATTTTTCTAGATGAAATAGGAAACCTTAGTTATGCGATTCAGATCAAACTTCTTAGGGCAATACAAGAGCGGAAAATTAGAAAAATAGGTGGCAATAAGGATATTTCTGTAGATGTAAGAATAATTGCTGCTACAAATGAAGACTTGCAAGAATTGGCCAAGCAAGGTTTATTTCGAGAAGATCTTTTTCATAGGTTAAACGAATTTAGTTTAAGAGCCCAGCCTTTGAGAGAACGGCTGGAGGACTTGATGTTCTTCTCAAATCTTTTTATGCAAAAAAGCAATACAAACCTTGAAAGGAACGTGACAGGGTTTAGCCCTGAAGTTGCACAAATATTTAGAGAATACCACTGGCCAGGGAATCTCCGCGAACTTAAGAATATTATAAGAAGAGCCGTTTTACTTACAGGTGAAGGCATCATTCAAACAAAAGTTATCCCCTCAGAGCTTCTGGATTTTGAACCATTTCAGCCCATCGATATCAGTTCTGCTAAAGACCTTAAAAGCTCCTTTGAAGATCATGAAAAATCTCTTATCGTTAAAACCCTTGAAGAGATGCGCTTTAATAAGTCCAAAACGGCAAAAGTTTTGAATATGGATCGGAAAACCCTCTACAATAAACTTGAAAAATATGGCTTGGATTAATCTGCCATGGCATAACCAAACTGTATAGCCAAATCCTCCAAAAGGGTGTTAATTTTTTCTGTCAACTCCCATACTTTTTCCTGAATGCCATTGATATTACTCCTTTTCAAGTCATCTTCAATAACCATTGCAAGGTTTTTATATTTAAACTTCAACTGCCCTAGGCGGCTTGAGAGCTGATGCGCTATGGCTTGAACTTTTTTATAATCCTCCTCGTCACAGGCTTTATTAATCATAATCAAATCTAACCCTGTTTGGAAATAAAACCCTTCAATCACCTCTTTTAACAATGCTTCATCTCCCATGCAGAATCCCCTAATGTCAGCTAAACTATAATCTGCGCCATCAGAATTATCGTATCCTACCTCAATATAGGGACTCAATTTTGCAGGTTCTGCACTGATGATCCCCTTCTGAGAAGGCTTTACAAAATCCATGATTTTTTTTATGAGGTCAGTTTCATTGAATGGTTTCAATAGCAAGCCATCAAAACCTTCTTTCATCATGCTTTCCCTATCCTTGGTGAAAACATTTGCTGTCATTGCCAGTATGGGCACTCTCTGGTATTTTTCCCGTTTCCTGACTTCATTAAACACTTGGTAACCATCCACCTCAGGCATTTGAATATCCAGAAGGATTAGGTCAAAGTCATCCTCTACAAATTCATTCATGAATTCCACTCCTCCTATATAGGAAACCACCTCGGCTCCCAACCCATTGAGCAAGAGTGTGGCGAACTTTAAGCCCATTTCATCATCATCCACAAGAAGTACTTTCAAACCTTCCACTTTATCCGACACCACTACTGGCAGAAAACTTTCCTCCTTTTTGTCCAGCAAAGTGGTAGGAATAGAAACCGTAACTCTAGTACCCTCCCTTGGCGTGCTCGCTATGCCTATCTGTCCATCTTGAAGATCAACCAATTTTTTTACTATAGCCAAGCCTAGGCCAGTGCCCCCATATTTTCTTGAGATGGTCCCGTCGCCCTGATTAAACTCCTTAAAAAGGTTGGATTGAAGATTATCATCCATCCCCATACCCGTATCCTCCACCTCCAACACTAGATTGCTTTTTTCATCTACTGAAACTTTCACAGAGACTTTTCCTTGATCCGTAAATTTTACTGCATTTGACAACAAATTATTCATTATCTGATTAATTCTTAGGTCATCGCCAAGCAAATATTTGTTTTTGGGAAGCAAGACTGAAAACTCCAACGAAAGGCCACTATCTTTTGCTTTTTGTTTGAAGAAAGAATGGATATCTTTAAAAAATGACTCTGGATCAATGATCGCTTTTTCAAGTTTTATTTTTCCAGCTTCCAGCTTAGAAAAATCCAAGATATCATTAACTATCCCTAATAAAGTTCCAGAAGCAAATTGGATCATTCTTACGTATTCAGTTTGGTCTTCTGCCAAACTTGTCTTTTGAAGGGCCTCATTATAGCCCTGAATTACATGGAGAGGGTTCCTTATCTCATGGCTCATGCTAGCCAGAAAATCCTGTTTGGTTTTTGCAAGATTATCAGAACGCCTTTTTGCCTCGGCAAGTTTGTCTTGGTAAACTTCTGATTTCTTTATCTCCCTAACAATACTAAAAATAAAGCCTGAAGATCCGACCACTCCAACTGCTATCAAAACACCAAGCAGTATTGAAAGTTTATAGGTCAATGTGTAAGCAGAATCATTTTCTGCTTTTGATCTCAGGAGTGATTCGTTTTGCAGGGAAGTAACGATATCCTGAATATTCATTATCAGGGTTCTGTTTTTGTCATTTAGCTCCTGTTCCAATTCACCAAGCCTGGATCGAAGGTATTGCTCCTCATTATTGATATCCAGAACCATTTGTCTGACAGTGTAAATTATAGAATCGGAACTGGACGGGACATCTAAATCTACAGGGTTCACTCGATTAAGATTGAGTCTCAAAGTCCCTCTTATTTTATCCATGTCTTCCTTTCCATCTCCCGCCAAGGTGCCTGAGGCTACCACGTCTTTACTTCTTGTTTTAGAAGTTTTGTCAGCGGAATTCCCTAGATCCTTTCGAGCAGAGGGGTCTATGCTTATTCGAATTTTCCCTAAACTCTGTAACCTGCTTAACTCCTCTTTTCTCTTAATCTTTCTTTCTATATTGTAAAGGGCTTCATTGCTGAAATTACGGTTATAAAGACTTTTCTTCACTTCCTCCAACCCTTTATAAACCACCATCAACTCATTCACACTATAGCTGATTCTTTTCACGTTTTTTAATTCTGAGGAATCAGTGACTATTGCTTCTAACTTTTTTATCTCATTTTGAATCTGATTGTAATAATCAAGATTTTGGGCAGTGTCCTCTTCTACAAATACACTTCTGGATTTATCCAGCTGATATATATCTGCCAAAAGCTGATTAAGGTTTCTTAATTTTTCATTAGGTTCGGATAACGATTCTACAGATTCCAGCAACTTCTTAACACTAAAGTAAGTAACAGCACCTACTCCCACAATGAGGCAAAGCCCGAGAAAAAACCCGAGAATCACCATTATTCTTGCATTGAATCTCATAATTAGGGCTTGTTTTTAAAAGATTTCATAGCATCAAACTATTTGTAATCAATAATTTATCTCCAAATACAAATTACGCCTTTAAACCTTTGAAAATGAAGGGCTTTTTGAAAAATTTTAACAAATAGCTTCATAAAAAACAAAAAGTATACTGATCCAAGGGAGAAGGTTTTATTCCTCCTCAAAAGGTAAGCCTTGATTTAGGCCTTCAAAAACATGGTAAATAGAATAATAAGTGACTGGTATGGTAATCACCAACCCAACACCCATAAGAAGTGCTCCGACTAAATTCATTACACCCAATACCAAACCAAAGACAAAAAACTTTCCCCATTTTTTGTGGACAATCTTTCTACTATATTCTAACGATTGCCAGAAATCCAAACCGGAAAATAAACTAATCAAAACGCCAAACATATAACCCACCATCAGATAAATACCTGGGAGAATTAAAGCAAATATGCCCAATACCGTTATTAGCTGCCCTACTATCCAAACTAAAACCACTGGAAGGTAATACCTGAATCCTTTAAAGAAATCAGGATAAATTACTTTTTCATCGAGGCTGATTTTATTGGCTACTAAATAGAACCCCGCAAAAAGTGGCCCCGCCAAGAAAAAAGAGAATACAAAAATAAAATCCTCCGCATAATACATAAACAAGAACTGAAGCGAAAGGATCAATAGCGTAAAGGAAATTGAATAAATAGTGACTTTTTTATAGGTTTCCCAACCTTTTATCAATGCCTTTTGGATGTCAAAATCGAAACTTCCTTCAACGATCTGATCCAAATGTTTTTTGTCCATAATAATTGTTCTATACTATTTGCTTTAAGGATAATTACTTAGTAATTGCAGCCAGAATATCATGTTTGGTAATGATATGCACTCGATGCATTTCATCCCTTACCAAAACTGCCTTTTCTCTTTCAACCATAGAGGACAACACATCCAATGTACTGTCGAGCGCCACAAAATGCATAGAGTCCTCCATTACTTGGGCTACCGTTGCATCTTTTAATTCTGGGTTTTCAATTATTTTTAGCAAAAGCTTATTGTCAGTAATACTACCTATCACTTGACCGTCCTCCATTACGGGGATCTGGGAAACACTTTTATTGTTCATAAGGGCAATCGCATCCTTGATCTTGTCAGTTTTATTAACGACAACCAATTGGTAGCCATCATCTCTTGAGGTCACGATATCTCTAGCTGTTCCATATGCTTTATCCTCAAGAAATCCATGGTTTCTCATCCAATCATCATTGTATACTTTACCTAGATACCGAGTGCCGTGATCAGGAAGTAAAATTACCATTACATCTCCTTTTTTAAGGTTTTCCCTGGCATATTCTAGTGCTCCATGGACAGCCGATCCACAAGACCAACCTACGAACAACCCCTCTTCTCTGGCGAGACGACGAGTCATCACTGCCGCATCTTTATCTGTGACTTTTATAAAATGATCGATTACAGAGAAATTAACATTCTCAGGTAAGATATCCTCTCCTATCCCTTCTGTTAGGTAAGGATATACCTCATTCTCATCAAATTCTCCCGTTTCTTTGTATTTTTTAAAAACGGATCCATAAGTATCTATACCTATAGAAACCACTTTCTCTGATTGCTCTTTTAGAAATTTGGCAATGCCTGACATGGAACCACCGGTACCTACGCCTGCAGCAAAATGGGTTACCTTACCTTCAGTATCCCTCCAAACCTCAGGCCCTGTTGTTTCATAATGTGCTTTCCAATTGGAGGGGTTGTCGTATTGGTTGGGATAAAAAGAATTGGGTATGTCTTCGTTCAACTTCCTCGCTATTGCATAATAAGACCTGGGGTCTTCCGGAGATACATTCGTAGGGCAAACGATAACTTCGGCTCCTACGGCCCTCAAAATATCAATCTTTTCCTTTGACTGCTTATCAGCCATGGTAAAGATACATTTGTATCCTCTAGTAATAGCAGCTAGGGCAAGTCCCATCCCTGTATTACCACTTGTCCCTTCAATGATTGTCCCTCCAGGTTTCAAAGTCCCGTTTTTTTCTGCATCCTCAATCATTTTTACAGCCATTCTATCCTTCGTGGAGTTGCCTGGATTGAAGTATTCAACTTTCACCAATACCTCTCCTTCTATACCTTTATTTAGCTTATTTAATCTAACTAAAGGGGTATTTCCTATGGTTTCAATAATCGAATTGTATATCATGGATTTATATTTAATGTAATTTAATATATAAAGACAATTATGCTTAGCAGCAGATTAAACACCGACTAATTATTTAAAAGGTTAAAACCAGGTACTAAAAAGGTCCCGAATGTGACGCTTTACTTCACGCCAGCTAACAAATACAATACCGCCATTCTAATCGCTACGCCATTTTCAACTTGTTGTAAAATGATGGCATGCTCAGAATCTGCCACATCAGAATTTAGCTCTACGCCTCTATTGATAGGTCCGGGATGCATGACTACAATCTCCTTGTCTAATCGATTTAAAAGCTGCTTATTGATCCCATAGTATAATGAATACTCTCTTAGGGAAGGGAAATATTTTATCTGCTGACGTTCCAATTGAATCCTTAACACATTCGCGACATCGCACCATTGTAATGCTTTAAACACATCATACTCCACTTTTACACCTAAATCTGCAATGAATTTAGGCAAAAGGGTAATTGGACCGCAAACCATAACTTCGGCCCCCAATTTTTGTAGGCAGAATATATTAGATAAGGCGACTCTGGAATGTAAAATATCACCGATAATCGCCACTTTTTTACCAGCTACATCACCAAGCTTTTCCCGGATCGAAAAAGCATCCAGCAAAGCTTGGGTAGGATGTTCATGGGTACCATCCCCAGCATTGACAATATTTGCCTTGATATGCTTGGACAAAAAATGAGGCGCTCCGGGACTGGAATGCCTCATGACGACCATATCGACTTTCATGGCCAATATATTATTTACAGTATCAATCAGTGTTTCCCCTTTTTTAACTGAGCTACTGGCTGATGCGAAATTTACAACATCTGCCGAAAGTCTTTTTTCTGCCAACTCAAAGGACAGTTTAGTCCTAGTTGAATTTTCAAAAAAAACATTGGCTATCGTTATGTCTCTAAGGGATGGGACCTTTTTGATAGGCCTATTCAAAATATCTTTGAAATTATCTGCTGTATCAAAAATCAATTGAATATCTGATGGGCTAAGGTCTTTAATTCCCAATAAATGTCTGGTACTAAGCTGCTCCATTGGTATTAATTGCTTTCTTTTTCAGTGATCCAAATGGCGTCTTTTTCAAATCCTCGGGATTGCCATTCTACGCTTACATATTGGCTTTCCAGGGTGTTTACCTGCCTTCCGCAGTAATCCGGTTGGACAGGAAAATCCCTTGTAAATTTCCGGTCGATCAGAACCATTAATTCTACCTTTTGGGGTCTCCCAAAGGCTATCATTGCATCCATTGCTGCTCGGACAGATCTACCTTTGTAAAGGACATCATCTACCAAAACAACTTTTTTATTTTCAATTAAAAAATCAATTTTTGTTTCATTTGCCCTTAAGGGAAGATCTCTTCTCCTGAAGTCATCTCTATGAAAGGTAGCGTCCAGATAACCATATTTTAAAGTTATATGCTGGATTTCCTGCATGCGCTGAATGATTTTATCCAGCACCAATGCTCCTCTAGGTTGAAGGCCTAAAAGGACTGTATTATCAAAATCATCATGGTTTTCTATCAATTGATGACAAAACCTGCTGATGGTTAGAGATATCTGGGTTTGGTCAAGAACAAGTCTTTTTTGCATGATTAAAATTTGAGGCAAATATATAAATTATTTATTGGGGCTTAATGGCTCTATATAAAATCATCCACTTTTATTTTAGTGAAAAAATTCACTTCCCTGCTTTTTTCTCCACCATCCTCCCCTTGATACCTTATCCTTTGTTTGCCACTTAGCAGGTAGTAATTATCGTACCACCAAATGAGTTGAAGGCTTCTTTCCATCGTTTCGGCAATCCTTTCATTTTCATTTACAAGCTCAATTTGGAAAGGCTCGTTTTCCATTACCAAATTGCCATCATTTATCTGACTCAGCTTCAGTTCCTCTTCATCCAAGTACATGTAAAATAGGTTGTTTCCATTAAATATCAATTCTCCAAATTTCATAGGCTCAATTTTACTAGTATTGTCCAAGCTCACGGAGTTGTCCCACATGATATTGCCATCCTCGTCCAATAAAATAAATTGCGCTGCAAGAAACTTGTACTGATCCAAATTTTGAGCGCTTCGGAAGCGGGGATCTAACCACAAAGGATTATACGTCCCTCCATATCCCCCCATCATTGGGTTCAGTCTGTAAAAATTACTTGCATACATTCCATCCCTAGGCACATACTTTGAAGAAGATGAAATAAAATGATCATTGTATACAAGGTAATACCCATTTAACGCTTGGATCTCCCTGGTCACTACTACATTTCGAATGGGTGTATTTTTCCCTCTTTCAAGCCTTTTCTCCACACGTTTCCACTTTCTTTCCCGCATTTTATCCGGAAGGTAATTATAGAAGTTTTCAAAATCCGAAATATTATAAAATCGATTGGTATACTCCCCAAACTCATTGATTTTAGTGAAATATAAGCCTTGGTAAGCCTCTTTTCTCTTTAACCCGTAAGGGCCTATCAAAGCCTGTTTGTAATTGGTAGAAGAAGTTAAAAGGCCTTCAACAATCTCCATGGAAGAATTTCCCAAATCCTCAATTTTTACCTCCCTAAGCTTGTTTCCGTTGGTGTCGTAGGTCAAAATAGAAACAATTTTATTTTTGTAGGTATCCCTTCTACTCATCACTACATCAAAAACATTTAGCTCAGGATCCTTTCTCATTTGTAAAATCCTGGCATCCTTTTCAAAGAGACCCGGAACAGTAATGACCTCCTTGGTTTCAATATCGAATATTTGAATCACGGGACGGTAATCATATTTCCCCATAAAAACAGCCTTCTTGTTAAAGACAAGAAAATCCTGAAGCTCCATTTCCAAAATACTGAAAATCTCGAGTTCGGCCAAGCTTCGCTCCTTAAGGTTTATTTCAAATATTGCTTTTCCATCGTCAAACTGAGATCCTTTATCAAATAACACATACAACAAATCCCTGTCCAGGTCAAACCCAACTAACTCGTATAAATCTTCAAGTTTTTTCTCTAGAGGTGCTTCAGCATTCAACTGAAAATCAGCCGTGAAATATTGAAAACTGTCTTTGTTTCCAAAAGGAGTTTCTGACTTCATTCTAAAGCCTACAAGTCCACCCTCTCTGGGCAATACAAAAAAGTCTTCGTCAGCCCAATGAGAATCAACCTCGAGCCTTTGTGTGAATTGAACTTGGCCAACAGCCATTCCCATCAAAATCAAGTAGACAATTGGAAATAATAGGGTTTTTTTTGACATTCCTTGAGGGTTTTGTTCTAGTGTTTCAATACCAACTTTACCAATCGATTAAATGTTTCGCTTCAATGAGTTCCACCCGATTTTTCAATGGGCAGGTAGCTATAAAGATAGCTTATCTCAATATACCGTGTTTAGCCCATATAATACCTTTTGGAATAGGGCATGATTGACATACTTGTGTTTTGACAGTGTCAATTTCGCAATATGATCAATTAATTTACTCCATAAGTTAAGACATATGATTTTATTTTGAAACAATAATTATGGACATTTGTCCTGTACTCAACAGATCTCAAAACACCTTGGATAACAAACAAATTGTCAAGACCCTCAAATTAACCTTGCAATTGATGGAATTGCATGAAGAAAATGCATTTAAAATCAGGGGATATCAATCTGCCATCATTAGTATAGAAAGAGAAGGCAAGCCTCTTGCAAATCTAAAACTAGACGAATTACAAAAGATCCCTTCAATTGGTAAAGGTATAGCTGAAGCTATTCTGGACATTAACGAAACTGGTAGCCATGAGCTTTTAGATAAACTTCTGAAAGAAACCCCAAAAGGGATCTTAGAAATCATGGAAATAAAAGGACTTGGTCCCAAAAAGATAAAAACCCTTTGGAAAGAACTGGACATTACGGCTACCCATGAATTGATGGAGGCCTGTCAATCAGGACAAGTAGCAAAGATAAAGGGCTTTGGGCAAAAGACCCAGGATAGTATTATCCAAGCCTTAGAATACAAAGCTTCGAATCAGGGAAAGTGGCTTTATGCTGAAATTGAGAACCCAACGAAAGAAATATTTGAACACCTAAGCAAAAGCCTCAGCGAAGATAAGGTTGCAATGGTGGGGGATTTTGAGATGGAAGCTGAGATTATTGAATCCCTGACTTTTTTAGTAGGCTCAGATAATTCTGGTCAAACCATGGCTGAAATAAACAAAGTTGATGGGCTTATTCAGGACACTACCGTCCTCAGTCCTTACAGATGGGAAGGGAGTTTAGAAGCGCCAGAAATCCGGGTAATAATAACGATCGTACCAAAAAAGGATTTCATCAAACAAAAATTGCTCAAATCGTCTTCAAAAGTCCATCTTCTGTCACCTACTGAAACCGGACAAACTTTAGGAGAATTGTTTTACAAAGGAACTTTTAATACTGAAGGAGAGGCCTATGAAGCTGCCGGATTACCATTTATTCCAGCACCTTTAAGAGAGGGCACAGGGGAAGTGGATTGGGTGAAAACACATTCTTTAGAAGAATTATTGACCTTGGAAGATCTCAAGGGACCATTACACAACCATTCTACGTATAGTGATGGCAAGAACACCTTGAAAGAGATGTCAGAATTTTGTCAATCGGAAGGTTTTGAGTATTTCGGTATAGCTGATCATAGTCGCTCAGCATTTTATGCAAACGGTCTTAATGAGGACCGTATTCACCAACAACACAAGGAAATAGACAGTATCAATGAATCACTGAAGCCATTTCGTGTCTTCAAAGGTATAGAAAGTGATATCCTTACTGATGGAAGTCTTGATTATTCGGATGATGTACTAGCAACTTTTGATTATATAGTCGCATCCGTCCACTCTGGTTTGAGCATGGATATTAATAAAGCGACCACTCGATTACTCAAGGCAATAGAAAATCCGTATACGACCATCCTTGGACATCCGACTGGACGCTTGTTGTTGCGAAGGGAAGGTTATCCCATAGATCACCGGGCAGTAATTAATGCTTGCGCTATTCATGAGGTGATCATAGAGATCAATGCCAATCCATGGAGACTGGACCTAGATTGGAGATGGGTGAGATACGCAATAGACCAAGGCGTTCTCCTGTCCATCAACCCTGACGCTCACGAAAAGGCAGGTATCGCTCACATGAAATTCGGTGTCATCGCTGGACGTAAAGGTGGCCTGACCAGAGCAATGACGCTTAATACCAAAAGCAGGGAAGAATTAGCCACTTATTTTGAAAACCGAAAAAGAAAAAAGCAATGAACTTGATGCAAAAAGGAGCTGACGATTTGCTAAAACAATCCTTTCAGTCAGGCATTTTAGGTATTGTTTTCGCAGTAATTCCATTGGTGGTAAAAGCTATGTTTCATCCCGATATGGCCTATATGGGTTTTTTTGCGGGATTAGGCATTGGCTTACAGTTATTGGGCCTAAGTCTTGCCGTATTGGTTCTCCGAAGAAAAAAGATAACCGAACGACAAAAAGAAAAAGCCAAAAAGATGACCTTGATTTTAGCTGTGGCGCTACTCTTTTTTATGATGGCCTGAAAATGAAAAAATTTACAAAAGCACTATTGCTGGTTTTTGGCATACTCACCTTTAGCTGTAATAGCAAGGAGCCATGGGGAAATTGGATGACAGGTGATATACTGTTCCAGAATGGCGATTGTGGAGATTTCTGTGATGCTATCAAAAAGGTGACTGCAGGATACAAGGGTCAGTCCTTTTCTCACAATGGGATGCTGATAAATGAAAATGGCAATTGGATGGTTTTAGAAGCCGTAAGTCAAGGAGTCCAAATAACACCTCTGGAGGTTTTTTTAAACCGATACGCAACCAAGGAAGGCAATCCAAAGGTCAATGTTGGTCGGCTTAAGGCAGCCTATCAACACTTGATCCCAGAGGCAATCCTCTTTGGCAAAACCTTGGTCGGGAAACCTTATGACATTGGTTTTGACCTGAAGAATGATGCCTATTATTGTTCGGAGTTAATACATTTCTCTTTAATGAAGGCAAACAAAGGGTTACCTGTTTTTGACACGCCTCCCATGACCTTTAAAGATCCAGATAACAATGAGACCTTCCCCGTCTGGAAGAAATATTTTTTAAGGTTAAATTTAGAAATTCCGGAAGGAAAACCTGGGCTGAACCCTGGGGGCATGAGTCTTTCACCTGTGTTAGATATGATCCGCAATTTTGAAAACCCGTAAGTTAAGGCGAAAATTATTGATACAATGAATGCAAAATAGTAACTTGTGTTCATTATTATACAGACTAATATCCCCAAAATGAATAGAAGATCTTCCGTTAAAAAAATGATGGCTGTAGCCGGAACAGGTTTATTAACACCACAATTAGGGTTTTTAAAGAATCTTATTCCAAATACCACAAAAGCCGCACCTGCACCATTTTATCTATTCACAAAGGTGTTACAATGGCTTCCATTGGAACAGGTGCCAGAAACTGTAAAATCTCTTGGTTTTGATGGGGTAGACTTACCTGTAAGAAAAAATGGTTTTTTTGACATTGATCAGATAAAGACAAAGTTGCCTTTCATAGTCAAGGAAAGTGAGAAAATTGGTTTAAGTAGGCCAGTGCTTACAACGGATATGAACCTCACCCAAATGAATGAAATGGATGAATTCCTACGTACTATTTCTGGAGAGGGAATTTCTGATTACCGAATGGGCTACCTACCATTTACTACCAAAAATATTATAAAAGAATTAAAGTCGCTCAATGTATCAATGAAGAAATTGGCCGAGTTACATGAAAAACATGGGGTAACGGGTCACTATCAAAATCATGCAGGCCAAAGGATAGGAGGTTCTGTTTGGGAAATTTACCATTTATTGAAAGGGATCAATCCCAATCATATTGGCGTGCAATTTGATTTGCGTCATGCCACTGTGGAAGGGTATCAATCTTATGAAAATGTTTTTCACATGATCAGTGATCAAATCACAAGTTTTGACTTAAAAGATTTTGTTTGGGGCAATCCTGATGGGAAGGGGGACAGGCCTATCAATGTACCCTATGGTGAAGGAAATGTGAAATTCGAACTCCTTCAGGAACATCCTGGATTTAGAGGAAAAACCCCTAAAATCTTACACTGTGAATATGATCTCGGTGGAGCGGAACATGGCCATAAAAATCCCACAATAGGAAAGGAAGCCATCCTTTCAGCAATAGCAAAAGACGTAAGGGTTTATAAAGGAGCATAATCGTCCTAAAATATCCTAGTTCAAAGCCTTGTTAATTAAAGCCAAAGCTCGTTCAGTGTGGCCTAATGACAAGGCTTTTTCATGTCCTTTTGGCGACATTTTATGCCATGTTTTTTGTAAGATCCCAAGTAGTTTTTCTTCTTCTTTTTCATGTTTGTTGATGAAGGCATCAAAATAATATTTCAAAAACACTAAACATACCACATCCTCCAAGGCCTGAGTTTCAGGGTCTGATTTTAATCTACGTTTATTAATTAAATCCTCGATTTTTATCAAATCTTGAGAAGAATAACCATTGGCTTTCAATATTTCCGCTGCCAACTCTCCATGAAACTGCTTCAATTTGGTTCTCCATAAGAGATATCCCTTTCTGTCCATTGGGTAATCCTCTCTGGGTATTTCCCAACGCCGAATATGCTGACTTCTTGCAGCTAGCTTTAACACTTCACTTGCTTCCGGGTAGGTTTCTTCCATCATGGCGGCCATCCGCTCCCCATACAACAGCTCTTTGGGTACTTTCTCTCCTTTTACTTCTTCAAGGTTCGGATCTTCCGCGTTCGCTGCATCAATTTTTGCTACTGCTGCACCAAAGTCCCCGGTTTTAACATTTCTCATACCACTTTTTTTTACCAATATGCTGTTTACATAAAATTTAAACCCGGTTTATACCAGAGGATTCGTAATAAGAGGGTAAACCCACAAGTAAATCTCCAAATAGCAATGAAGAGATTTATTTTGAATTGGTTTTGCCATGTATTAGATAGCCTATTGTATTTTTCGGATTTATCCCAAAAATAGTTGAAATATCATCCTCATCAAATAGGTAGCAGACTTAAAAGATACCCCATTTCAAGTGTAATAGCCTTTCATGAGAGGGATGGACGGGTATCACAAAACGGTTCATTTTAGATTAAAGCACCTTAATTGAATAATTATTAATTGTTAAATGGTTAATTAATAATTGATAATTAATAAAATGATACTTAACCATTAAAAAAAGGTATGAGCATAGCGGAATTAAAATTAAGGCTACATCAGACCATTGATTCAATCAATGACAGCGCTAAACTTGAGCTCCTATTTGCATTATTAAAGGACACGAAGTCTAAGTATTACCCGATGGATTTAAAGGAGTATGTAAATTCCATTGACGAAGCCATCCATCAGGTAAAGGAAGGAAAGTTCTCCTCAGTAGATGACTTTGAGGAAGAATCCGAGCGTTGGTAAAAATACAACAAGATATCGTAATTTTAAATGTGATCCACACTAGCCAAGAACCAATTAAAACTAATGATAGCTAAAACCTTTCTGTTAAGTCGGGTTGTAAATAGAAATATGTAGTGGCATCTACTCCAAGCGGGGAGTCTTGCAAACGATGGATTCACTTTTGATCAGTTGATTTTTTTCCCCAAAGAAAGACCTAATAACCTGAATTCGCCCCATAATCTTGAAAAAATCGTCATTCCGAGACCTAACATTTTCGAAATGCAGAAATCGAAATGACGATGGGTGTTTTCAAATTACTGAACATCAATTACTTAAATAAACACGTCATCGGTAGACTTTGCCGAGGCTTTTCGTAGAGGAATTCGAAGGAATCTCAATAAATATTGGACTGCCGCACCCTTCCCCAACGTAGACCCACAAATAGGTAGTGACGAGATAGTAATTTTTAACGGAATTATTAATATTGGGGCGCGGTGGCCGGGCCAAAACTACGAGGCGGCGTTGGGCCTTGTGGGGGGAAGATTAGTTTTGGCTAGATTTTTCTTTGGTTCGTTTCTTTTCATCAATGGAAAAGAAATGAACGGATAAATATTAAATATGCCTTTACCTTTGCCAAAAACTTTAATAATATGCCCAGCATCTCAATTCCCTATATCTATGCCAAAACATTTAACTATTGCATTTGTTACTTTTTTGCTGCAGGCCTGCCCTGAAACAAAGTAACTCAGGGCCTGCCCTGAGTTTATTCAGTGGTCAAAAAAGTAACCAATCTGCCCTGAAGCGTAGCAACTCAGGGAAAACCCCGCCGCTGAGTATCTTTTTGGTTAAAATTTAAGGCTACCCTCACACAGGCAAACCCCTGATTTTTAGGTTTATAATTGCCCACTTGCTTCCCCTGTACTCATTCTATTAACCTTGTTCAAACATGCCTTTATCCTTGCCAATCCCTGCTTAAATTTCTTAACGCCGAAAATCTACAAGGCGGAAATTAATTTATCATATGACCTGAACCCAATTCAGTTTTATGAAAATCTGTCATCGGTAGGCTTAGGGAGGACTTTTAGTGGAGAAAGCTGTGAGAATCCCCAGCAAGATGAGACTGCCACACCCTTTCCCACCTCAGAAAACCCTCTAAAAGGGTTCGAAGTGACGATATAGTCGTTTTTTAGGACGATTTTAAATCGAACTCAGGTTATTAACAACAAAATATATGTTTTTTCATGATTTTTGAGGTTAAGGTTTGAATTTATTGGTCTCTGCAACAATAATTCTAAAAAGGACTGAACAGTAAGTAGTTTCGTACATCGTAATAGATTATTAAACCTTTGGAAGAAATATGAAAATTGCTGGAATTCTTTAATGATTCGGTGTACATCGGGCTGTCATATGTTTCTCCCGCATACGATGTCAATCCAAATTCTAGAATCTTCAAACTCCTGTCGATTTCAGAAGCTTCATATTTTCCAGCCATCCCGTTCATATAGGTAGTTCCTGAAAATTCACCATTTGTAAGAAATGTGATTGTATAACTATTTTCATTGGTGGGTTCTGCTAATCTTAACCTCTCCCGCCCTTCATCCACAAACCCGATCAGTTTCCACTGGGTACCAACAAGAGGAAGAGACTCATAGTCAGGGTTCTCCTGGATTTCACTTAATCGGATCTCCCCCTCCGGTAATTCCTCATCCTGGCATCCGCCAAGAATCGGTAAAAGAAAAACCATGGCTACCAAAACCATCCATCTACTTTTAAAAACTACTAATTTCTTCATCTTAATTAAATTTTGAATGTAAACCCCATCCGGGTAAAAAGAAAGGATTAAAAACACATTTAAATATGTAGTTTACATTTTCGTTTTCCTAATCCTTTCGTCTTTTTCTTTTAAGACGTAAGCAACCGTATAAACGCTACAAAAAGCTATGGGAAAGAACCTTAACTGTCCACCTAAACACTTGGTTTAATGAATAATTGTTAATTGGTAAATGGTTAATTAATAATTAACAATTGATAATTAACAATTAAAAATGAACAGCTGATTTGGAAGTAGTTTTGACAAGCCACACAAAATCTATTGCTTGTATCGGGCACAAGCAAAAAATAATAGTTGTGTTTTGAATTGCGTAAAATCAAGAATTCACGTGAATGTTCAATAAATTATGATTAATTTTGACCCAATTTAGCCAAAATTAAACTATTTCAAAAATAATCAAGCATGCCAAAAGACAGTAGCATCAAACATGTACTTATTATCGGAAGCGGCCCTATTATAATCGGGCAGGCTTGTGAATTTGATTATGCAGGATCCCAGGCTTCCAGGTCGTTAAGGGAAGAGGGTATAAAAGTCACCCTTATCAATTCCAACCCTGCAACTATTATGACTGATCCGGTTACTGCAGACAATGTATACCTTTTGCCGCTTGAGAAAAAATCGATCATTAAAATTTTACAAGAGCATCCGGACATTGACAGTGTACTCCCTACCATGGGTGGTCAAACGGCCCTAAATTTGACAATTGATTGTGACAATGCAGGAATCTGGGAGAAATTCGGAACAAAAATGATAGGCGTTGATATTGATGCCATTGAAACTGCCGAAAACAGAGAAAAATTCAAAGCTTTAATGGAGAAATTAGGGGTGGATGTATGTGTAGGACGTACAGCTACTTCCTTTTTGCAAGGCAAAGAAATTGCACAAGAGATTGGTTATCCATTGGTCATCAGGCCTTCTTATACCCTTGGTGGTTCAGGTGGTGGATTCGTTGACGGTCCGGACAATTTTGAAAAAGCACTTAGCGTGGGGCTTCAGGCTTCACCTACACATGAAGTACTTATAGAACAAAGTATTCTTGGCTGGAAAGAATACGAACTGGAGGTTTTGAGGGACAGTATTGGAAACATGGTGGTCATTTGTTCCATCGAAAACTTTGACCCCATGGGTGTGCATACAGGTGATTCCATCACAGTCGCTCCGGCCATGACTTTACCTGACCCGGTATATCAACGCATGAGAGACCTAGCCATTCTGATGATGAATGGTATTGGGAATTTTGCTGGAGGGTGTAACGTACAGTTTTCTGTTAGTCCTGACAATAAAACCATAATAGGCATAGAGATTAACCCTAGAGTATCCAGGTCTTCGGCTCTTGCTTCAAAAGCCACAGGCTACCCAATTGCCAAAGTAGCAGCCAAACTTGCTGTAGGATACAACCTTGACGAATTGAAAAATTCTATTACAGGTAATACCTCTGCCTTTTTTGAACCTGCGATTGATTATGTAATCGTGAAAATTCCGCGTTGGAATTTTGATAAATTCAAGGGTTCTGACAGAAGACTCGGACTTTCTATGAAAGCTGTAGGCGAAGTAATGGGAATTGGAAGAAACTTTCAAGAGGCACTTCAGAAAGCATGTCAATCCTTGGAAATCAAGCGAAACGGACTTGGTGCAGATGGAAAGGAACTTAAGGATCAAGCTGAAATATTGTATAGTTTAGCCAACCCTAGTTGGAACAGGCTTTTCCATATATACGATGCTTTCAAGTTGGGAATTTCGTTTAGAACTATTCATGATCTTACTAAAATAGATAAATGGTTTCTGAAGCAAATTGAGGAGTTGGTTCACTTAGACAATACCATTGCCAAAGAGACGCTCCAAAGTATCAGTAAAGAACTCATGAAAACAGCCAAACATAAGGGGTATGCCGACAGGCAAATTGCCCACCTTTTGGGTTGTTTGGAAAGTGAGGTTTTTAATAAAAGACGGGATGAAATGGATATTAAGAGGGTATTCAAACTTGTGGATACATGTGCAGCTGAATTTGAAGCGAAAACCCCTTACTTTTATTCCACTTTCGGAGAGGAGAATGAATCAAAAGTCAGTGACAGAAAAAAGATAGTTGTACTAGGTTCAGGACCAAACAGAATTGGCCAGGGAATTGAGTTTGATTATTCTTGTGTACACGGTATACTGGCAGCCAAAGAGTGTGGTTACGAGACCATCATGATCAACTGTAACCCTGAAACGGTTTCCACCGATTTTGATATCGCAGATAAATTATACTTCGAACCAGTCTTCTGGGAGCATATCTATGAAATAATCCTGCATGAAAAGCCTGAAGGCGTGATCGTGCAGCTAGGTGGACAAACAGCCCTCAAACTGGCAGAAAAGCTAGATAAATACAATATACCAATTCTCGGTACCAGCTATAGAGCACTTGATCTCGCTGAGGACAGAGGAAGGTTTTCTGAGCTTCTAAAAGAAAACAACGTACCTTACCCTGAATTCGGAACCATCCATGGAACGGATGAAGCACTTGAACTTTGCAAAACCCTTGGTTTCCCATTATTGGTGAGACCATCCTATGTTCTCGGTGGACAGGGTATGAAAATTGTCATCAACGAAAAGGAGCTTGAGGAACATGTAGTAACCGTACTTCGGGATATTCCGAACAATGAAATACTTCTTGACCGCTTCCTGGAAGGTGCCATAGAAGCAGAAGCCGATGCCATTTGTGATGGTGAAAATGTCTACATTATCGGGATAATGCAACACATAGAGCCTGCTGGAATTCATTCAGGAGATTCTTATGCAGTCTTGCCTCCATATAATCTTGGAGATCTTGTAATCCGTCAAATTGAAACAATTACGGAAAAAATAGCTTTGGCTTTGGAAACAAAGGGTTTAATAAACATTCAGTTTGCGATCAAAAATGACAAAGTGTATGTAATTGAGGCCAACCCTAGGGCATCACGTACGGTACCTTTTATCTGCAAAGCTTATCAGGAACCTTATGTGAACTATGCTACCAAAGTGATGCTTGGAGAGAAGAAAGTTACAGACTTTAATTTTAAACCTGTGAAAAAGGGATATGCGATTAAGGAACCTGTTTTCTCTTTTCACAAATTCCCTAACGTAAATAAAGAGCTAGGGCCTGAAATGAAATCAACTGGCGAAGCCATTTATTTCATAGATGACTTAATGGATGACTATTTTCTGAAAATTTATGCGGAAAGAAACCTTTACCTAAGCAGGTAGAGCCTTAACATATGCATCTTACCCGGCTTGATATTCAGGCCGGGTACCTTTACTTAATGCACCTTTACAGTTCTTTGGATTGGTTTTTGTGTTTTTTTTCACTTAATATTGAATGCTAAGAGGTGATTTTCCGTTATTGGATAAGGCACTTTGTTTTGCTTGAACCGAATTAGTGAATTTTCAAAATTGTTTATCATGATTTTAAAAATAATAATTTTCTTTATTGCGCTGGGATGGATCTTTTCTAGTTTATTTAAGTTTTTTTTAAACAGCAAACTTAAAAAATTTGCTGATCAGGTAAAGGAAGCGCACAGGGAAGAAACCAAAAGAAAAACCCAACCAAAAGATGGCAATGTAAATGTCGATTTTGTACCTAAAGACAGTAAAAACGGCTCTTCAGGCACTATTAATGGTGGAGACTATATTGACTATGAGGAAGTAAAAGACTAGTGCTTACAAGTTGAAAAAAACGCTCTTTAACAAGAGGAATTTGCAACAAATTTCACGCTTTCTCAGCCATAAAGGCAAAATCAAACACGACAGTACCTTTCCATAGATCTCCCCAAACAAGTCTGAGACATTCATTTGGAGATAAAAAATTACTGATTAATCAGAAATTGCTTCAAATTTATATGCCTTATTTTGGCCCCTGATCTTCCGGGGGTTTCAACGCTTACTACAACGCGACAGCGGTATTTAGATAAAGCCACTTTATCAGCATTAGAAAGAATTTACTTTCCTCCATTTGCCCTAAGGTCCAATTCACAGTTATTGCCCAATGTTGGGACAGATTGCTTCATGTAATTAAATATACTATTGGTTTCAATTGCCCAGTACATTAGGCAATCCTCGTTATCGCAGTGATTTTCATTTTCCTCGTCCTCATGGAAAATCACCATATCACTTCCAATATTTACCAATCCCATAAGATGCCCCATTTCATGTAGCGCTACTGTAGTTTCCAGTGCGGCTTTGCTGGGCTTTATGAAACCGCCTGAATTCTCTGCAATCCGGTTTCCAAAAAGCACCAAACTTGTATTTCTATAAGCTGCTCCAATTGTAAAAGAGCTTTCTTCACTTTGCTTAAAATCTCCATCTACCACTAGTAAAAAAACAGATACCGTATTTCCTTTATTGTAACGCTCACGATAATCCTCTTCAATTTTAGCAATGTCTTCTGTAGAATAATCGCCTTTGTTCATTGCAGGTATTTCTTTTTCTAAAACAGTGATCCCATCAGGTTTAAATGTGTATTTTTCCAGAAATTCAACCATCAATTCAATCATCTGATCCGAAGGTTTGAAGCCTTGCATATAAACCAACTCCAACTCCATTGCTGTAAACGGATCAGTGGACAATAAAAAATTGGCTGATTTCCCCACATCCCATCTTGCTGCAGCCACGCCTCTATACAACGCCTCCTTATAGTCATCTGAACTTTCCACACAGGAATAAAACCCAAAAGACAAGCAAAGGAAAACCAAGGTTTTAAAAGCAATTTTTTTCATAAACCAACCCAAAATAATACAATCAATTATTAATTAGCACATTAAAAAAATAGACTAAGTTTAATAACGATGAAAATGAACCTTTTAATATGTCTAAAGGAAAAAATTTATTCGCCAATTCAGAATCTTTATTAAGTTATAAATTATTCTTCCTCCCAATACTAAATCGGTAAAGAATTAGTTATAATATAATTGAAAGAAACAATATTATTTAAATTAAAGCCAAACAAATGAAAAAAGTATTGATTGTTTTATTCTTTTCGGGAATAGGTATAGCACAGCTAAATGCTCAGATTCTGTCAGTAGGTCCAAAAATTGGTATTTCACAAGGGGATGTTCAGGTTTCAGATGGATTTAATGGAGATGATTCCCAAATGGGTTATCATGTGGGGATTTTCGCTCGAGTTAATTTATCCGCGGTATATTTACAACCCGAATTTCTATATACCAATACAGGAGGATCCTTCAAGGACAATACCTTTAGTTACGACACTAATTTTGATAGATTAGATGTTCCTTTAATGGTGGGATTAAAATTAGGCAACACTTTCCGTATACAAGCAGGACCAGTAGCTAGTTATTTGTTGAATGGGGATGTAAAAGTTAAAAATGGAAGCTCAGTGCAGCAGATCATACCGCCTACTGAAGACTTTACCTTCGGATACCAGGCAGGCATTGGGCTAGATATCGGCAATTTGTTTTTGGATTTAAAATATGAGGGTGCTTTGACCAATTCAGTAAATAAATTCGGAGAGATACCTACTGACCAAAGGCAAAATCAGGTCATGCTTTCTCTTGGATTCAATCTTTTCTAATCCCCTCCTTTTAACACAAGTCTAGGTAGCCTTCATTATACTTTTTTCAATCACTTTAGAAGAGCTACTGGATGGATAATCGAGCAAAGATTGCGCTTAAACAGCATCGATTGGCTGATTGTAAAAAATTTCAATCGCAAGGAAAACTACAATATTTTAAAGCTACTTCAACAGACGATCATTTAGACCGTCTGTTGAAGTAGCTTTATTTATTTAACAAGTTCTTTGGACTTAACTTCTTTAGTCAAACTTTTACGTGCAAGAAAGATCAAAGCGAAGGACAACACAAATAAAATGGCAGCTATAAAGGAGAGCACATACGCATCCTTTTGAAAATTTTGATAGGCAAAAAGTCCCAAAGAAGTCAATGTTACAGTAAACATGAAAAACATAGGGATCGTTACAAAGGTTGGGTTGATGTCTTTTTTTATCAGCCAAACGGAAATAGTCAATAAGGCGAGTGCCGCCAAAAGCTGGTTGGCGGATCCAAATATGGGCCAAAGTGTAGTAAATCCACCACTATCCAATAGAAGCACCGACAATACGACTACCACACTTGTGGACAGGTACCTGTTTTGCGATAATTTTTTACCAATTGGCTGTTCCACATCCTCAAAATATTCTTGGAGTGTAAAGCGAGCAAGTCTGGTACAGGTATCCAAGGTAGTTAATGCAAAGGCTGAAACTGTGAGCGCAACAAAACCTATTGCAAAATTCTCGGAGATCCCCATAGATGAAATAATGGAACCAAGGCCATCTGCAAACAATGGAACAGGTCCTTCTTCACCTAATCTTGACAAATAATCTGAACGGCTCAAAACCACTACAGCACCAACAGAGATAATCGCTAAAAATGACTCTATCAGCATCCCCCCAAACCCAACAACCTTCGCGTCAGTTTCTTTGTCCAACTGCTTGGAAGTGGTGCCTGAGGCTACTAAGGAGTGAAAGCCACTGATGGCACCACATGCGATGGTGACAAATAAGACCGGAAACAAATAGCCAAGATTCTCATTGGTAAAATGTACCTCATTATCCATTACTATTGTCGGATTTGCGATTACCACTCCAACTATAGCTGCAAGAATTAATCCATATAACAAAAAGCTATTCAGATAGTCCCTTGGCTGCAAAAGCATCGACACTGGAGTCACCGAGGCAACAAATGCATACAATAGCAACACATAAATCCAGGTCTGGTAGTTTAGTTCGAATGGGATTTGCATTCCCAAGTAGACGAAATAATACATCACCACCACCCCTACTATAGAAGAAATTAGAAAAGCCGATTTTTTATTTTCGGTTAACTTCGTTACAAATCCAAAAACCACGGCAAGCAGAATAAACAATATGGAGGCAGAGGCTACACCTGGATTACTAATAAATGTCTTGGCAATGATATCGGCAAATACGGCAATAATTAAAATCAAAGTTGAGAAACTAAAAAGGATAAATAACCTTTTCCCTTTCTTTCCAATGGTATTTTGAATAATTACGCCTATAGATTTTCCATCGTTTCGAAGTGAAGCAACCATGCTTCCCAGATCATGTACCGCCCCAAAGAAAATGCCTCCGATCAGTATCCATATCACTGCTGGAATCCAACCAAAAGTAACGGCTATGATCGGGCCCACTATCGGTCCGGCGCCAGCTATCGACGCAAAATGATGACCAAGAACGACTATCGGTTTGCTTGGGACATAATCTATTCCATCCTTAAGTCGGTGAGAGGGGGCAATGTTATCGTTATTAATTTTAAACTTTTTAAAGACGAATTTCCCATAGGTGAAATAAGCTCCTGTCAAAATGATCGCCGAAAAAAGAAAAAGATAGGAAAGTTGCATATTTTGGATGAATTATTGAGGATTTAAAGTTAATTAGAAAATTGACTACAATGAAAATAAACCTAAATTTATGAAAATATTTAGTATAAATGGTAGACTGAGAAAGCGCAGCACTTTACAGTTTTTCCTGAAAACTCCCCGTTTATTTTCTTCAATAAGATGATCGAAAAAGAAACACTCCTATTCATAGGCACCAGCTTTGGGCTGTTGATCTTTAGTCATGTATTTCTGGAATTTGCGTTTCCTCAACTGGTAAAACTATTCTATAAACCCATCACTAATAGGATAAAAAGATCCATGAGGAAATTCTCTCAAGCCTTGAAGTGGGGTTTGTTTTTCGCCATTTTCCCCATTATTGAACCTTATTTTTCTCCACCAGACCTGCTTTTTATCGGGAGACAAAAGATTTTTATCGTATTATCCATTGTAACGCTTACTTGGATTATTATAGAATTCTCAAATGTAATGCGGTATATTTTTCTAGAAAAATTCACCTATGACAAGGAGGACAACCTTCGTGAAAGAAGGGTAGTCACCCAGGTAGCCTTCATAAGAAAACTATTTATCATTGCCATACTTGTCATTGCCTTTGCAGCTATTTTAATGAATTTTGAATCTGCAAGAAAAATAGGGGCTGGTCTTTTGACTTCAGCTGGGATATTGGGAATAATTATTGGTTTTGCCGCTCAAAAATCCATTGCTAATTTATTGGCAGGATTTCAGATTGCTTTCACCCAACCTATCCGAATAGATGATGTGGTGGTTGTAGAGGGTGAGTGGGGCAAAATAGAAGAGATTAACCTCACTTATGTGGTGGTGCAGATCTGGGACCAAAGAAGACTTGTGCTTCCCATCAATTACTTTATCGAAAAACCCTTTCAGAATTGGACCCGAACTACTGCTGCCATTTGGGGAACTGTCTTCATATATGTAGATCCTACTGTGGAAGTAAGTAAAATAAAGACCAAGTTAAAGGAAATCCTGGAAGCCACTCCCTTATGGGACAAAAAGGTTCAGGTCCTTCAAGTCACAGACTGGACGGAAAAAACCATAGAGTTAAGATGCCTGATGAGTGCCAAAGATAGTCCAACTGCATTTGACCTCAGGTGTCTGGTAAGGGAGAAACTACTTGTTTATCTACAAAACACCCAACCGGACTCACTCCCTAAATCAAGGGTATTATTGGAGAAACCCACAGGCAAACAAGACCATTAATTATGGTAAACTTTTCGAGAATATAGATTTTGGTTTTATTTAACAGATATTACCTATAAATTTGGAATCCCAATTTGGTTTGGGATAATTTAAACAAAACTATATGGCTTGGTTTAAAAGAAAAGATGCCGGCATCAAAACCTCAACAGAAGAGAAGAAGGATACTCCGGACGGATTATGGTATAAAACCCCGAAAGGGAATATCATCCATACCCGAGAGTTGAAAAACAACTCCTATGTTTGCCCGGATGATGACTATCATGTAAAAATAGGATCTAAAGAATACTTTGAGATTCTATTTGACGATAACCAATTTACAGAATTGGACAAAGACATGATATCTGGTGACCCTTTAAATTTCGTGGATAGCAAACCCTATCCTGTACGAATCAAGGACACCATTGCCAAAACCAATTTAAAAGATGCTGCCAGAACAGGTGTAGGCAAGTTAAATGGTTTGGACATCATTATAACCTGTATGGATTTTAATTTCATAGGCGGGTCAATGGGATCAGTAGTTGGTGAGAAAATTGCAAGGGCAATTGATTATTCATTAAAAAACAAAGTTCCCTTTTTGATGATTTCCAAATCAGGGGGAGCACGGATGATGGAGGCCGGATTTAGTCTTATGCAGATGGCTAAAACCTCAGCCAAACTTTCACTCCTAGACGAAGCTGGTATTCCTTATATCTCTTTGATGACCGATCCCACCACCGGAGGGGTCACTGCTTCATTTGCCATGTTGGGAGATTTCAATATTGCAGAACCTGGTGCATTGATAGGATTTGCAGGACCGAGGGTAATTAGGGAGACAATTGGCAAGGATTTGCCTAAGGGATTCCAAAGTTCAGAGTTTGTTTTGGAACATGGATTCCTAGACTTCATTATTGACAGAAGACAGTTGAAAAACAGAATTTACACATTGCTAAACCTTCTTCGACTTTAGATTGTTGTTATATTAAATCTTAGGATTAAAATATCCTAAGATTGTGATGGTTTTGGGGAATTATAAATATATTTGTAGGATTCAAAACCAGTTAAATATACTGATAAAGATAAAAATTTATTAAATGAGTTCAGTAATCATTACTTCGATAGTAGCATTTACCATTATTATTCTGCTACTGGTGTTTGTTCTTCTTTTCGCCCAGTCCAAGTTGGTGTCGTCAGGAGATGTCAGAATCATCATCAATGGGGACGAAAAAAACCCTCTAATTGCTTCTGCAGGATCTACGCTGCTCAACACCCTAAGTGGGAAAAAAATCTTCCTTCCTTCAGCTTGTGGAGGAGGTGGTACATGTGCCATGTGCAAGTGTACCATTGAAGAAGGTGGAGGGGAAGTACTTCCTACGGAAGAAGGGCACCTTAGTAGAGCAGAAAAGCAAAACCAAGTTAGGCTTTCTTGCCAGGTAAAGGTAAAGAATGACATGAAGATCCGTATTCCAGAAGAGATTTTCGGTATCAAAAAATGGGAATGTGAAGTAATTTCTAATTACAACGTTTCCACTTTTATTAAAGAATTTAAAGTAAAACTTCCTGAAGGTGAAATACTAGATTTTGAACCAGGAGGATATATCCAGATAGATGTTCCTGAGACAATAATATCCTTCAAGGGTATGGATATCACTCCTCATCCCGAACTAGAACACCCTAAGGACGTATTTCAAAGCGATTGGGATAAGTTTGGTCTATGGGACCTATCCATGAAAAATGACGAGCCGCTTTTTAGGGCTTACTCCATGGCAAACCACCCAGCTGAAGGGAACATAGTTATGCTAACTATTCGTATAGCCACTCCTCCATGGGACAGGGCGAATAACAAGTGGATGGATGTTAACCCAGGTGTTTGTACCTCATATGTTTTCTCAAGAGTACCTGGTGACAAAGTCACTATCTCGGGACCATACGGTGAATTCCATATCAACCCTACGCAGAGAGAAATGATTTACGTTGGTGGTGGAGCTGGTATGGCACCATTAAGATCCCATTTATTTCATCTCTTTCACACAGAAAAAACCAATAGAAAAGTATCCTATTGGTATGGAGGTAGATCCAAGAAGGAATTGTTCTACACGCCACATTTCAGAGACATAGAAAAAGATTTCCCTAATTTTAGTTTTAATATTGGATTGTCTGAACCATTACCTGAAGACAATTGGAAGGTTAAAAAATCTTTGGATGACAAGGACAGTGATGGCTATGTAGGCTTCATTCATAAGGTACTTTATGACAATTATCTCAAAAATATTGATGAGCCAGATGAAATTGAATATTATTTATGTGGTCCTCCATTGATGAATTCAGCAGTACTTAAGATGCTGGATGATCTAGGGGTTCCAAAAGAGAATATCCGATTCGATGATTTCGGAGGATAAAAATTAACCAAATGGTCCCGTTAAACTTTAACGGGACTTTTTTTATGCCTTCTTTTTCTATAATTTTGACATTCCATTTCTAACAACGTCCCATGGATTTACAGGCATTTTTCGAACCAATCCCTTCCGAAATTCTAAAAGGAGAATATGGACACAATGCATTTTTTCATTATATTCACTGCCATGGTGAGACTTTCCCTGACCTCCAAAGGATGCATATCGCAATAATTGGCATTGAAGATTACAGGGGTACAGGCGATGAAGCCATTAAAAACTCCGTTGAAAGCACCTCCACCATTCGCGAAAAACTTTATCGCCTTAAAAAAGGGCAAAGTAACTATAGTCTGGCAGACTTGGGGAACATCAAGGTCGGAGAAAATTTGGTAGAAACCCGCTCACTTATCAGCTCGATTGGTGAGTTGATGCTAAAAAAACAGGTATTGCCCATCTTTATCGGTGGAAGTCACGACTTGGATGTGGGGCAGTTTAAAGCCTACCAACACATGAATAAACTGGTAAGCTTACTCACTGTAGATGCTAAAATGGATATGGAGGATGCCGGAAAACCACAAGATTTGCATTCACAGGAGATTGTTCTTCACGAACCTAATTACATGTTCAATTACTCCCACTTGGCTTACCAAAGCTTTTTGACAGACCCTGAACTAGTCACCACACTGGAAAAGCTTTATTTTGACCATATTCGCTTAGGCCAGCTTAGAGATAATTTTAAAGAAACGGAACCACTAATAAGAAATGCAGATTTATTAAGCTTTGATATTTGCGCCATCAATTCCTCGGATGCACCTGGAGCTATCGGCGCACAACCTTTTGGATTAAGTGCAGAAGAGGCTTGTCAAATATGTTGGTTTGCAGGTACCAACGAGAAACTCAGTTCTATTGGGATATACGGGTATCATGCAAGTGTGGACGATTCAAGGATGAAAACTGCATCAGTAATCGCTATAATGATTTGGTATTTCATTGAAGGTTTTTACCAAAGAAAGGACAGTCTTTCGTTTAAAAGTAGTGATTATATCAAATACACGGTCTCTTTAGATTCCAAGCCTTCTATTTTGCATTTTTACAAAAGCAAGCTTAGTGGCAAGTGGTGGTTGGAAATACCTAGAAATAAAGGCGAAAAATACAACCGAGACACCATCATTCCCTGTAGTTATCATGATTATCAAACTGCCCAAAAAGGGGAAATACCAGAGAGATGGGTAAATGCCCAATTAAAACTTTACTAATAATCGATGCGAAAATCCTAGGTAGTTCTATATTTGCATGAGAGTGAACATATGATTTCTATTTCCAAAAACCAACTGGCCTTAAGAAACGGACAGGATAAACCTGAAATTTGGATTGCTTACAAAGGCAAAATATATGATGTAGGCAATTCCAGATTGTGGAGAAACGGCAAACATTATGAACATTGGGCAGGTCAAGACTTGACAGATGAGCTTAGTGATGCCCCGCATAATGAGAATGTATTTGATAAATTTGAACCTATCGGCTATTTAATATAAATGATTCTGATCGCAGACAGTGGCTCTAGCAAAACAGACTGGAGGGTAATCACACATGATAATAAAATTCATCAAACACGAACTGTGGGCTTTAACCCCTACTATCAGACCAAGGAGGACATGATCCTCGGGCTGCAAAGCCCGGATCTTCTGAAATGGAAAGATATAATCCGTGAAGTTTATTTTTATG